>OBVC01000179.1_pt1 | contig 44884 bp, 38 predicted proteins | sample 1494991 | NCBI WGS metagenome assembly OBVC01 (sample SAMEA2579955, study PRJEB22360) | human gut metagenome
TTTGGGTTGGCCACATAGTCGATGATGTCACTGATCGCCCGACTTTCTGTGCGGCCTTTGCCGACATGAAGCGGCATGATTCTTGTGGTTGCCATAGGTCAGACCTCCTTTCCAAAAAAGAAGAGGACAGCTGTGTGAGAGCTGTCCTTTGGTCAATCTGAAACTTCAATATTCTGTTGTGTTTTTAGAGCTACAATCCGTTTGGTGTCCACAAAATGAGTAGCGTACCATTTTTCAATTTCAGGATTTCCGCTTTTGCTGAATCGCAACGGAATCACCGGCTTGTGCCCTTGACCATTTTTCTTTTTTACGCCCCATTGCTTGTAATAGCAGAAGGATGGCTTTAAGCCAGTTTTCTGTGCGTACACCCGTATCTGGTGCGTAATAAACGAGAGCTTTCGCAAATTAACGGTGCAGACCCGTTCCAGGTAATCTACCCTCTCAAACCGCCAGTCCTCATATTTTTGTTTTGTCAGAACACCAATTTCCATCAACACATCCACCGGAGCTGCATAACCGCGCTGCTGGCATTGGTGATAAACAGATGAATGTACTTTTCCAATCAGTTCTTTATCATTCATGGTCGTTGTCTTTCTTTTCGTTCCAGTTTTTCAAAACAATTTGCCAGATACCGTCTGATATTTTCATAAGCTGATGCCTTTCTCACAAAACGCATACACCTCACGAATTGCTTTCATAATCATATCCCATTCCAAATCAGAAGCATAAGAAAACTTTTTACGGTATGCCTCCCAAAGTTTTTGCATAACCGAATCATTTTCCACTTCGTTAAAAACTTCTTCAGCCTGGTTAAGATACTTCTCAGATCCCCGTTTATGGGCAGTTGCCAGAAGTGCATCATGTAAAATATTTGGGTTCAGTGTGGTTCCATGTAGCTGTTCTAAAATGTAAATATCGTAGAAATCTCTCATGCGGGTATTGGTTGTGGTTCTGGTAATAATGGTTTCCAATTTTTCTGCCAGCACAGTTTCTAAATTATAAGCCCAAATATCAATGGAGCGATCTTCCAACATAAGTTTGAATGAATACCGGACCTCTCTTGGCGTAATCGCATCTCCCGTAGAAATATCAATTTTCAAAGGGGTCACTACGCCATCGAATGTTGTACTCATGCTGACACGAATCCCAGGATACTCTGCTTCATCCATAATCTCCGAAATACTTTTCAGCTGAAATTTAACACCATCATCAATCGGAACAGTTACGATTGATGAAATTAGATTCTCAATATCCTCCACATTGACATTGGCTCCTTTTATGGTTGCATCCAAATCCATCGTAGAACGGGCATCCAATCCAACCATAGCCGCTACCAACATACCACCCTTCAAGATAAACTTATCACGATACTCAGAAAGAGAAATACGCTCCAAAAAACGCTCCATCATGTAGTTCCTCATTAAAATCTGAGCATCTGCGGATTTTTCTCTGGAAAGGTTCCGTATTAAATCCTTAAGCTGTCTTGCAGTTTTTATCATAAAAGCACCTCCAAATACTGCCGTAAAATTTTTTCAACCCGGAACATACCTGCATACCGCATCAAAGTCCGCAGGTCCTTGTCCTTTCTTCTGGCATACATCTTCAGCGCACCTTGAAAAGTCTGCATCTCCATGTTGTTCCGGCTGCGGAGCAGATCGCAGATGGTTCGCTCCATATCATAGACAGGAACCGTATGCCCAAAAGGTGTTTGGCCGGTAGTCAACCCTACTTCATATAGTTCGGGTTTGATGGTGTAAACACAAAGGCCCTCTGCCTTTAAGCGGGTGGTACTGTACCCCCTGCGTACTGTGATGGCGTATGGGGAGGGTTCTCGGTCTGTCAGGTCATGAAAAAATAACGCTGATTCATGGGAAAATACTGCTTGACCACACCGCAGATGCAAAAGAAACATCGCATCAATCCAGGTATCCTCGGATACATAAATACCATGAGCAACCTGTTGAAGATTTTTCTCTTTTACATATTCATAAAAAATGGGCTTTACAATTCCGCTAGCGATTACCTGTGAGGTTTGCAGCATCCCATCATGCTCGCTCAGAAGTTTGTCCAATTGCTTAAATCGTTCTGATCTTGTCACGAATACCACTTCCTTTCGTGCTACTATTATACACAAATATAGCACGAAAGTAAATAAAACAATTTAACAGACACCGTCTGGCATTTTTATGATTTTGCGTATTTTATCCATACACCCAATCCTGAATTGCATATTTTAATCCCTGCACCTTGCCCAGCAACCAAATCGCAGCCAGTGGCAGCCCCATCGGGCTAATCAAAAATGCCATGACTAAAAGGATCACACCATTCTGCGGGGAATAGGTAAGCAGCACAGCCACGCCAAGCAGAGCAATCACAGTGCTGAACAGGCCAAGCACCAGACCAGATATGTAGAGCAGCCCCGTGCAGAGCCAGACAAAAAGCGTCAGCACCAAAATAACCGGTGCGGTTACGATCATCAGCAGGCATTTCAAAATCTTCATTCCAGTTCCTCCTTCCAACGCTCCAGATACCGTTTGCACAGGGCATCCGCTTCTCTCTCATCATCTTCCGTCACTTCCCGTTTGCCTTTGGTCAGTTCAATCTCCAGATAAGTCCGGTAATCATCAGCTAAGAGGTCGAACAGTTCCTTGGGAGTATGGCACACCTCGCCAGTGCAATAGTGAAAATCTTGGTCAAATTCAACCCTTACACATCCGTGACAGCTTTTGTAAACTTCAATGGTCTTGTCTGCGGCCAGGTAGTCCGCAAAAATCTCCAACACTTTTTCAAAGGTCAGCATCTGTTTTCCACTCCTTTGCTACGCTTCTTATTCTACTCATATTATCCGGTACAGACAGGCAAAAGACAAGGATACCGGCAAAAAGAAAAAGCGGAGGGAGGTGCGGCGAAGAAACGCCGTTCCTCCCTCCGCAAATGGAGTATCTATCCCTGTTATGAAAGTTTAGAAAGCTGGGTAAGGATTTCCTTCACACCCTCCCACAGTTGTTCCTGCCGCTGGGATATATCCTCCAAGTCAGCATCATAAACCCGCCCCGTCTCATGCACTTTGCGAGTCAGCTGATTCAAGTTATTGCTGCTTCGGCGCATCAGGGAGACCAGCTCCTTTAATTCTGGCAGATCCAGCTTGACCACATACCCATCCAGTGCCATTTTCCGCAGATAAGCACTTAAATTTTCTGTCCCGTATTGCTGCATCTTTTGTTGGATCAGCTCCAGTTCCTCTGCGGACACCCAAAACAAAACCGGAACATCCCGCTTACGCTTTGCCATGGTTATCGCTCCGGCTCCCGTTTCTTCGGAGCGACAGGCTTATGGGCAGGCAATTCCTGCTTGAGCTTTTGCAGGACAGAGCCTTTTTCTTTCTCCTGAACGGCCTTTCGAGCCTGTCTTGTAAACAGATCCACCAGTCCCGGATTGACCTGATCCACTACCAGATCGGCACATTGCTGGGAAGTAGCACTATCCTCCGGCATTGGAATGGTCTTTGCCCATGCTTTGTTGTCACGGGAGATCCGCCCATCTGCATCCTTATGCTGAATTGTATTGGCGAGAATAAAGTTCATCCGCTCCGGTCCAAATTCCCCCATGACCTCCTGCACCGCAGAAGCGGTATCCAGTCGGTTATCCCTATAATGGGCACTGATTGCCCGCTCAATGGCAACTTTGCAAGAAAAATTTGCCTGGTCAGAAAGCCAGTATGCGTCTGTTTCTCCATGCTTGGACGCGTATGCGGCAGAATGAAGATAAACCAACAACGGATTGAGTTCCTCCGGCTCCCTGCATACCTCATTGGCCCGACTTTCAATGCTGTCCCTGATCACATCCATATAGCCGGTCTCCAGCTTGTCAAAATAGCGGTACACATCTTCTAGCGGCGAAGGAGATTCCAGAAGGGCCTGTGCCTGAGCATCGGTCAGCACCAGTTCCTCCATCGCCATCACAATGTCCTCGCGAACTGTGTACTCATAGGCATGGTTTAAGACTTCTTCCGGGGGCTGGCTTTTCAGCCAGTCCCTGTATTTGTCCTGCTCGGCAGCCATCTTTTCATAAAGGGCTGTATTTAGATCGTTGGTATTCATGTTATCGCACCTCCTCATGTTGTTTTGGTTTCTTGTCGGTACTGCGGGGCGGCACCGGGCGTTTCAGATGATCCAGCACCGAAGGCCGTGTGCTTTTGGCAACAACAGCTTCAGCGTGTGCCGGTCCCTTTCCGTCGATGTTGAGCAGGGTATCCAGCTCTACCAGACGGGCGTTTTTGCTTCTCAGTTCTTCTTCATAAAGGAATGGCTTTCCGACTTCCTCCTTTGCGGCAGCCTGCTGCTGATAGAGGTTATCCAGCTGTGCCTTTGCCGCCTCCAGACGCTGCGGCATCTGGGCGAGGGCATTGTCGATACGGGTAAGATTTCCGCGAGGGTCTGTACCAAGGGTTGCCCGGTGGGTCATCTGTCCTTTCAGCAGGAGCGTATATTCCTGTTTCCAAGCAGAAAATTCCACAGACATGGCATAGCCCCGGTAGCTGCCGATCTGCACCGGATCGGAGGTTTTGACCTCCTTGCAGGCGTCCAAAAGGGCTGCACCGGCATTTTCCTTATCGGTCAGCAGGTCTCCACGGATCTTCATACCGGCAAAGCCGTCCTCCGGGTGCGGGTGAGCTGCCAAAACCTCCAGGTCAGATTTAAAGCCCTTGATAAAGCCCTTGTGCTTTTCAATCTCCTCCGGGAAGTATTTGAGCAGCTGGTCCTCCAGACGATACTGCTTGCTCTGGTGGTCGGCTTTCATCAGCTTCAGGCGGGATACCTCTACATCCAAATCCATACGCTCTTTGATACGGGGGTCTCCGGCACACAGAGCCTTGATCTCGGCAAAGGAAAGCGCTGTTTCATCCACATCATCGCAGGAGCGCACCGGCGATTTAGAGGTCATGATCTGGCTGATGAATTTCTGCTTATTCTCCACCGTCTGCCAGAGGTATGCGTCAAAGGTTCCTTCGGTCACATAGCGGTACACATGAACAAGGGGATTCTGGTTGCCCTGGCGCTCGATACGGCCCTTGCGCTGGGCAAGGTCTCCGGGTCTCCACGGACAGTCCAGATCATGAAGTGCCACCAGACGGTCCTGCACATTGGTGCCTGCACCCATTTTGGCGGTGCTGCCCATAAGCACACGCACCTGACCGGTACGGACTTTAGAGAACAGCTCTTTTTTCCGCACTTCGGTGTTGGCTTCATGGATAAAAGCAATCTGGTCGGCAGGCATCCCCTGGGCAATGAGCTTCTGGCGAATATCGTCATAGACCGTAAAGGCCGGTTCCTGCTCCGGCAGCGGCACAGCGCCTTCCAGTGCGTGAAGCAGTGGATTATCCATCGTTTTCGCCGCCTTGCTTGCAGGGGCTTTTGCCTGTGGTGTAGAAATATCGCAGAACACCAACTGTGTCAGCTTATCAACTTCGCCATCCCGCCAGATCTGCATGATGTTGTCCACACACTGATTGACCTTTGTTCCGGGTTCGTCCGGCAGCATCTGGTTGACGATCCTTTGGTCCAGCCCTAGTTTACGGCCATCCGAGGTAATCTTGAGCATATTGTCCTGGGACGGGTCAACGGTTCCGCTGTGTACCAGCGATGCGCGCTCCGAAAGGGCCTTGACCATTTCCTGCTGATGTTCGGTAGGCTGCGCCACGATGTTGTGGTATTCCACTTCCGGGGTAGGGAGGTTTAACTGGTCGGCAGTCTTAATGTCGGCCACCTCTTTGAACAGGTTCATCAGTTCAGGCAGGTTAAAGAACTTGCTGAATCTCGTTCTTGCCCGGTAGCCGGTTCCCTCCGGTGCCAGCTCCAATGCTGTGACGGTCTCCCCAAATCGGGAAGCCCAGCAGTCGAAGTGGGTCATGTTCAGCTCTTGCAGGCGTTCATACTGAAGGTAACGCTGCATGGTGTAAAGCTCGGTCATGGAGTTGCTGACTGGGGTTCCGGTGGCAAAGATCACACCACGGTTTCCGGTGATTTCATCCATATAGCGGCACTTGGCAAACATATCGGAGGATTTCTGCGCGTCCGATGTCGATAAGCCTGCCACATTCCGCATTTTGGTGTATAAAAACAGGTTTTTGTAATTGTGTGCCTCGTCCACAAACAACCGATCCACACCCAGCTGCTCAAAAGTTACTACATCGTCTTTTCGCCCCTCGGCTTGCAGCTTTTCCAGTCTGGCTTCCAGCGATTTGCGGGTACGCTCCAGCTGCTTGACGGTAAACCGCTCGCCGCCGCTGGCCTGCACCTCTGCGATCCCCTCGGTGATCTCGTCGATCTGCTCATAGAGAAGCCGTTCCTGACGCTCCCGGCTGATGGGGATACGCTCAAACTGGCTGTGTCCCATGATGATGGCATCATAGTCCCCGGTCGCGATACGGGCACAGAACTTCTTGCGGCTATGTGTCTCAAAGTCCTTTTTGGTTGTGACTAAAATGTTGGCAGAAGGATAGAGGCGCAGAAACTCCGACGCCCACTGCTCGGTCAGGTGGTTCGGCACCACAAAAAGAGATTTCTGGCACAAGCCCAGGCGTTTGGCTTCCATCGCAGCGGCCACCATCTCAAATGTTTTTCCCGCTCCCACCTCGTGTGCCAGCAGGGTATTCCCTCCATACAGCACATGGGCAATGGCATTCAGCTGATGTTCCCGCAGGGTAATTTCCGGGTTCATGCCGCCAAAGGTAATGTGGCTGCCATCATACTCGCGGGGACGGGTGGAGTTCATTTCCTCGTTGTACTGGCGCACCAGAGTCTGGCGGCGCTCCGGGTCTCTCCAGATCCAGTCCCTAAAGGCTTCCCGGATAGCCTGCTGCTTTTGAGCGGCCAGGGTGGTCTCCTTAGCATTAAGAACCCGGCGTTCTTTTCCGTCCGCATCCTCAATGGTGTCATAAATTCGCACATCACGCAGGTTTAAGCTGTCCTCCAAAATCTTGTAGGCATTGGCACGGCTGGTTCCATAGGTGGTATTGGCAGCTACATCGCTATAAGGAACAGAAGTTTTTCCTGTAATCTGCCATTCAGCGGTAAAGGACGAGTAATTAACCTCAATGCTGCGCTGGAGGTAATACGGGGTACGAAAGGTTTCATACATAAACTGCTGGATATATTCCTTGTTGATCCAGGTAGCGCCCAGACGCACCTCAATCTCCGACGCATCCAGGTCTTTGGGCTGGGCGGCAGTAAGGGCTTCCACATTGACCGCATAGGCCGGGTCCTGTTCTGCCGCCCGCTGTGCCTGACGCAGTTTGCGGCACACATTGCCGGAAAGGTATTCATCAGCAGTCACATAATGGGGCGTTCCGTCCTGCTCCAGCTGTCCCGGTACACGGAAGATCACGCCTTGCAGTTCTCCGGCCAGTTCTTCTTTTGTTTTTCCGGTAAGCCGGCTCATATAGCCCATATCCACGCAGGCTTTTTCCGAGATGGACACCGCCAGCGCTTCGCTTGCCGTATCCACGGCAGCAACCGCCTGATGAGGCTTGATTGTCCGTTTGGTAAACATATCCGCCTTGCGCTCCAGCTTTCCGTCCTCGTCGATGACTTCCAGCGCACAGAGCAGGTAATAGGAAGAATCATCTGCATAGGCCAGCCGGTTTGCACGGTCGTTGATGAGACCGTATTTGGCAGAAAAGCTGTCATAGAGCCGGTTCAGTTCCGCCTGCTTCTGGGTAATGGCGCTGTCTGGAACCGCTGCGTCCATCTGAAGGTCGATCAGTTCCTGCACACAATCACGCAGTCCCACAAGACCTTTCACACGGGCTTCGGCGGTGGTGTTGAGGTCAGGGCGCACCATGCGGCTGTTTTCCCGGTAATACACCTGCCCGTCCACAAGGGCATAGGAATAGTTCTTTACATTGGGGTCGGCAGGAATGGAGGTGTCAATGGCTTCGCCTTCGCCCAGCTCCGGCAACTCTGCCTCCTGATAAGTGCCATGAATGTACTTCACAACATCATGCAGCTGGTCGGAAAGCTCCAGTCCCTCAATGGGGTTCACAGTGTAATCCATACCATGAGCGGTGCTTACCGGCTCCTGTCTGCCCAGCACCATTTCCGGGTGGTCGATAAAATACCGATTGATGGCAAACCTGTCCTGTGTCGTCGCGGACTGCGCCTGCTCGTTTCCGCCTTGCGGCGAAAAGCTCGCTTGCTCCGTCGCTCCTCCTTCTCCCACAAAGTCTTGCGACTTTGCGGGAACCCTGAGAATGCCGGTCTGGGTCCATTCCGGCACGATGTCCAACGGACGGTCCCGCTTTTGGAGAAAGATGATGTCCGATACAACCTCGGCACCGGCATTCTTTTTGAACGCATCATTGGGCAGACGGATAGCTCCCATCAGCTCAGCACGCTGGGCAAGATAGCGGCGCACGGTGGAATCCTTGGCGTCCATGGTATATCGGGAGGTCACAAAAGCTACCACGCCGCCGGGACGCACCTGATCCAGTGCTTTGGCGAAAAAGTAGTTATGAATACTGAAATTCAGCTTGTTATAGGCTTTGTCGTTGACCTGATACTGACCGAAAGGTACATTGCCGATGGCAAGGTCAAAGAAGTCACGCCTGTCGGTGGTCTCAAAGCCGCCTACTGTGATGTCCGCCTTGGGATAGAGCTGCTTTGCGATGCGCCCGGAAACCGGGTCCAGCTCCACGCCGTACAGACGGCTGTTTCGCATTTCCTCCGGCAGCATACCGAAGAAATTGCCCACACCCATAGACGGCTCCAGAATATTTCCGGTCTCAAAGCCCATGCGCCCCACCGCTTCATAGATTGCCTGGATAACCGTAGGGCTGGTGTAATGGGCATTGAGGATAGAGCTTCTGGCGGCGGCATATTCCTCCGGGGTCAGCAGCTCTTTCAGCTGGGTATACTCGGAAGCCCATGCCGGTTTCTCTGGGTCAAAAGCATCAGGAATACCGCCCCAGCCCACATAACGGGAAAGAATCTCCTGTTGTTCGGGACTTGCCTGCTGTCCGGCAGATTCCAGCTCTTTCAGCAAACGAATAGCATTAACATTTGCCTGGAACTTGGCTTTTGGACCGCCTTCGCCCAAATGCTCATCGGTAATGCGGAAGTTCTGTGCATTGCGGCGCAGGTTAGCCTTGTATTCCTCATAGGAGGCTTCCTCGGCAGCTTTGGCATTGGGGAAGGTCTGCCACTGGCCGTTGACCTGAATGGAAACCGGGTGTTCATCCAACACTTCCTCAAAGGTTTTTTCCGGCTCTGTTACAGGGGCTGGCAGCTCCGGCTCCTCAATATGCAACCGTTCCACCACCACATCATAAGGTAGATGGTTCTTATCGCCCGAATAGACGGCCACGGTCTCGGAATGAAAGGCTGGGGATTCGGCAGACGGTTGGGGCTGTTCTTGTCCAAAGCCATCCAGCTGACGGGCATACATCCCGCGCAGCAAAGGCGCAACCTCATCCCAGCGGAAATACAGCACAGCCAGACGCTTTTCCTCTGCATCCATGACTTCCAGCTCCATGCCTTGTGCCGTGGTACGGTAATCGGCAATATCGCCGGTCTCCAGATTCAGGGTCTCGATCTCACGGGGATAGTTTCTACTCAGCCAGTAGGCGATCTCGCTGTTGCTCCTGCCAGATTGAAGTAGCGTGGAAAGCTGCTGTTTATCTGCTTCATCCATCAGTCCATGGGACAATACATCCCGCAAGTCCTGATCTGCCTTGTCCGGGTCAATAGGAAGAAACTCGGTATAGTAAGCATTGCGACGGTCTGCCCGAAGCAGCTGCTCGAACTGTTCTTTGCGCTCTGCCCGGTAGATGGGATATACCATCCCGGTGGGCAGAAGCTGTACGGTGTCCTCCCGCAGCTCGGTGATCTGATAGGCGTCATCCTCGATATACACGGTATCGCTCACGGCATAGACCGGGGCGGCTGGGTCATAGGAGGTTCTTTGCGGAATTGGGCGGCGAACTGCGTCATATTCCTCATCGGAAATAGCAACTTTGGAAGTCTGCTCTGTCTCAACAGCTGCGATCTGCTCTACATCCGACATTACCTGCTGGATAAATGAGTCATTGTCCAGTTTTTCCGGGTCTGCCACCTGTCCATTGACAATCCCTCTTTCCTCCAGGGCTTCCCGGATGGCGATAGGGTCGATATTGTCAAAACGATCCTGTTCTTCTTCGGTATAGAACCGGTCCTCCTGAATCAGCTGGGCAAGCCTGCGCTGTACCTTCGGCCAGGGCAGCTGTGTTTCCTCCGGGCTGCCGGCACGGACAACGAACGGGCTGTTGCTGCCACCGTATTCCTGAGCCAGCCATGCAGCGGTATCCTTCTCTCTTGCATGGTCTTTCATATAGCGGACGACAGCGTGTTTACTCTCGATATTGCCGTTCCATGCACAAAGGACAGTATCAATATCTTCCTGAGAAAGAGGGCGCAGAAGCTCATGGAGCTTTGGATAGGTCTCGTCGATCACTTCCCGGTGCAAGCGCTGGCGGAACTCCGGCACATCCGAATAAAGGCGGATCAGCTCCATATCCTTAGAGCCAAGAACCGCACGGCGCACAGCGGCATTGCCCTCGATGACAGCATTTTCACGGTCGGAATGACCGCAGGCATTTCGATATGCCACATCCTCAGATATGGCGGCAGTCACCACAGGCTTATACTGCTCAAACTGCTCCCGAAGGGTAGGCTTTGGCGTTTCTTCCTCTATCTCCGGCTGCTGGGCTTGAATGGCATCTTCTTCTGCCAGATCCTTTTCAGCCTGGATCTTGTCATACTGCGCTTGTTCCTGTTCGGTAAGATAGCGGCCTTTCTGGACAAGTGAGGTAATGCGCTTGGAAACCTTTTCCCAGTTCAAGTGAACATCCGGGCAGTCCTGCTTTTTATAGTGCAGTCCTTTCCCATCGTGATCTTCGCCGCTGTGTGTTGCGCCGGACAGGGCATGAGAGCGTCCGCCAATGCCATACTCGTCTTTAAGGAATCTCACTTTTTCCTTATCCGTATGGTTTTCCATGAAGAACGCATAGATACGGCCTTTTCCTCCGGCAAAACTGCTGCCGCCGGTCATGGCGGTGTCGATCTCATCCTCTGTAATGAAATGCTGGACGGTTGGCACTTGGGAAAGGTCCGAAGAAAAAGTCCTGCGGGGCAGGTCAAGGTCTTTCAGGTTCTCCCAGATTTCCCTTGGCCTATGGTAATGAAAGCGCAACAGGTCACGGTCCTGCTGATAGGCAGTCCAGAAGGCGGCGTATTCTTCCTTGAGTGTCTGGCGGAAAGCCGGGTCATTCAACTGCTCCGTCAGGCGGCGGGTCTCCTCCGGGAACCCATTGCCTCTGATTTCTGACAGGCAAGACAAATATCCTGCTTCTCTGGCTTCCTCGCTGAAATCGTGGTACAGATACCAGAGCTTTTCTGCAAGGAGGGAGCGTTCATAGCCTGCCGCTTCTGCAAGCTCCACATTGGAGGCAAACTGGCCGCTCTCCAAAAGCTCCCCGATACGCTCTGCGGCGCTCTCCCAGGAAATGACCTGGGCAGACCTGTCATAACGGACAGACTTCCCATGGGAAAGATGGATACCATCCTCGGCATACCATGCGCTCACACTGCCAAGGCCATTGCCGCCGTGGTACAGCGTTTTCAGTATCTCGGAAATCTCAGCGGTGGTTTTCTGCTTTTCAAAGGCTGCAACCACACGCTCCCTTTGACGGTCTGTATTGCCGCCCAAACGCAGCACATGGTCGATGTCATTTTGGGCAAAAGAAAAAGCAGAGGATGTATGCGCTACATTCTCTGCTTCATCTATGGATTGGATCTGTTCCGCTTCGGAGAGGAACAGGTTTAGAGTCAGCTGTTGATAAGCTCCGCCATCAGGATTTCCTCGGCCTGGGCTTTGCAGTTGTTCATCAGCCCCACCCACTTCATGGGATCGCTGGCTTTCAGTTCCTCGGTGGCTCCCGCTTCCTTCGCCAGCTGGGGCATCATCTGCTCCAGTCTGCTCTGGGCGGTCTCGTCGATCTCCAGAAGGTGCGGGTACAGCTTCTCGCTCAGCAACATCTGGTTGTAGAGGATGGGACGATGTTCTTTCAGGTAAGTTTTCCTCATCCTTCCGTACTTGCCCAGGGGTTTCTCCGGCTGCTGGCTCAGCTTCAGGTCGGGAATCAGATAGTCTCCGTTCTGGATATAGGTCATGGGATTGTTCATCTTGTTTGCTCCTTTCTTGGTTGGCTTCGCGCTCTGCATTTCGGACGGTAACGCCGATCTGCCGCAGCACCTGCTGGTTGATCTGGCTGACCGCTGTTCCCAGCGCCCCGATGGTGGACGGGGTGTTGAAATCAAAGATCGCCATGAAATCTTCGTGGTCGAAGTAGCGTTCCGGCTCCAGTCCACAGCGGGACATCAAAGCGTAAGTGATGCTGACGGTGGCGGCTGCCTTAAACTGCACTCCGATGTTATACTCATCATATTCCTCCAAAAAGGAACCGTCAACGATATAGAAGAAGTCCTGCTGATGCTCCGTCCAGTATTCCTCAGCCAGTTTTCCGGCTACCTCAGTGAGCTGTCCGGTGAGGTCATCACCAGAAACATCATAGGTGCGCTCCAGCATGGCCTGCACGGAATCCAGATGGCGCTCCTCCAGCTGCCACAGCCAGGGAGTGCGGAAATGTTCACGGGTTCCGGTGTCGGAAATGTCAAAGACATAGCGCAGGCGAGGTCTGTCCCCGGAATCGTCCACCAGAGCGATTCCCTTGGAACCGCGCCTTACATACCGGCCCATCTTTTCATTCCACAAATCGTACTCTGCACAGGCGGTGGCGTCCGGTCGTTGGGCATAGATCATCAGCTGCTCATGGAACGGGTACTTGTAAAGGCGGGAAGCAGTGGTGAGAAACCCCGCCCATTCCTGCCAGCTCCCCGTGAGCTGCGTTGCCACCTGTTCCGCCATCTGTGCATACATTTCGGCTTTGGTTGGCATGGTGTTCTGTCCTCCTTTCGGTTTGGGGGTAAAAGAAAAGCAGGAGATCTTAAGGGATTTCCTGCTGTATGGTGATATTTTAAATGGTAATTATTTAATTTTGAGTGTGAATTTAATTTGACAAACTGATAATTATCAGATTTCTCCAATAAAATAAAGGCAATTAAAAGTTTCATTTTTTTATTTTTATACCATGATCTGCTTTTGCTTTACCTGTTTGTATTCCTTCATATGAAAATTCACCAATATGATTGCCCTTATAATCACAAACTTCAAATGCCCCTTTCTCAAAATCTATTGACAAATAAACGATAGTTTTCGTTTTTGACCTAAATATTTCTCTAATCGCATTACTATTTATTCTTGTTATCTTTTCATCAAAAATATAGCCATTTCGATAAGCAACTTCTTTACCCAATTTAGAAAACGTTTGTTTATCAGCTTGTCCTTCTTTTATTGCTTTTTCCCTTATCTTTGAATATTCACTACACAACTGTGGATTAGGTAAAGGAGAACTAACAGTTGGCGGTTTCAAATTTTTTTCTTTTATCATTTCACCATAACTAAACAATTCGCCAATATACGAATCAATCTCTCTGTAAATATGACGAACAAAATGTGTTCTATCATTAACTGATTCATTCCATTTATGATTATTCCTACAAAGAAAGAACACTATCTCGTATTTAGCTTCTGTTACCAATCCCCATAGATTATTTAGATACTTTTTTATATCTTCTCTTTCAAATGAAACAAAGGTATTGGGTATTAGTCTATCTTCATAGTTATCTAGTGAAATGACATTCTCCGGATCAGAAACATCAAGATTTTTCCAAATCTTACTGACAATTTCATTTTTTAAAATCTCATTTTCTCTATATTCTCCAAAAGGATCTTTAACCATATTATTTAATAGAATTAAGAATTGGTCAATAGGAAGATACTGTATATCCAAATATGTATCTATAAAATCGATTACTTTTTCTAAATATATAAAATTCTCACACTCATCCATTTTACCGAACCATAATAGTCCAGGATCAAGAATAATATTCATTGTCTTCTCCCTAACATATTCTCTAGTCCTGTGCTAATAATGTCTTTCGATTCCGCCGCATACTGAGTGAAAAAATCCTCATATATATTCTTAGTGCCCTTATATTTATCGATCTCAACAGCAGGATTTATTTTGGATTCTCCATTTCTATTCTCTATAAAATATATTTTAACCAATTTATTCAGCATCTCATATTTCTCCATAACTCTGCGGACAACTCGATTAATAATATGATCGCTATGTGTTTCAACAATCACGCAACGTTCACTTTTAGCCAATTCAATCAGATAATCTGCCATATCCAATTCCATTTTAGGATGTAAATGAATTTCTGGTTGTTCAATCAAAAAAACCTCTTCTTTATTCATATATATTCCCTGAGTAATAATTGGTAATATTTGACTAACCCCAAAACCAACATCTGCAATATTATGATTATCAAGCTTTATAGAAATCGCATTTTTATTACCATCAATTGATAATTTTCCTATGCCAAAAAAGCTTAACCAATACTGCACAATATCAAGGTAAAAATCTTTTAAAGGTTTTTCCTTTCCATCATGCAAATATGTAAAATCATTTACAACAAAATCATCCTTTAATTTAGCTAATAATACTGGAGTATTCTCGCCACTAAGACCTACGGAATTCACATTTCCTTTAATCAGATAATTTCTTTCAGGATTTTGACGTAAAGGTGCAATAAAATTGATTCCCTCATATTGTGCAAATGTAACTCTAACGATTGACAAGATATTAGGAATAATGCTTTTTATTCCATTCTTCATATTATATGCAAAAACACTTGTAATCGCTAATCCACTAAGAGAACATATACAAATATACTTCTCAAACGAATTAATTGCCCTTGAATATCCAGGAATATTGTTCCATGATAACAAATGTCCTTCTACATTTTCTGGATTTTCAAAACATATGCTACTATTACATTCAGGAATAATATTTTCATCACAATCATAACCTATTATATTAATAGAATATGCAGATACGTAATTATCTGTAATGTATTGGCTAAACTCATTGATCTCGTTTTTTTGTTTTTCAACTGTAATTGTTAATCGAATATTGAATTTTGCCACTTCTTTTTTAGTAGCATAAAAAATACGCCTTAATTCGTTGAAAGCTTTGGCATCTTGCCGTTTTAAAAAAATCCCTTTTGAATGCATTTTGTGATTATGAATATCAAATTCATGCTCAATTATAAAACTCTTTTCTTTTGAACTAGAATTCATAAATACAACGTCATCAAACGTACCATTATCGACTAATGGGCCTGATAATAATAACGAAGCATATGGAGATCTACTTTCAAAAGTTTGCTTAACTATCAATAGACTTTTGAAAATTGAACTTTTTCCACTACTATTAGTTCCACATAAAATAGTTAATGGGTTTATTTCTATTTCTGTCCTATCGTGAAAACATTTAAAATTTTCTAATGCTATCTTTTTTATCATTACTCACACCTCTATCGCATATTACAACTAATTTACAAACTTTAAATTCCAATTTTTCTAAATCACCTCTCTATTCTACCACAAACAAAATTGACTGAACAGCCTTTTACTCCCCAAAGTCCGGGTACAGTTCCAATTCCTCAAACGCCCCATCAGTCATTGCGCAGAGTTTTTCTAACGCACTGTCCGTCAATTCCCGCAATTCCGTTTCCTCTGGTGAAAGATAGCCTCGCATTTCTGTCAGGTTTTCAATCAGGCCATTACGGCTGCCGGTATTATAAATACACAACAGATTCATTTCCTCAAATGTAAAGTTTATCATATCAAATCTCCCTTTCCGCACTCTTTTTTTGCATTGTCTTTTTGTGTTCCGCCTTTGGCTGACTTTTCAACTGCTCTACCACAGATTTTTTCTTTTCCCGTTCCTCCCGATGGGCGGCAGCTGCCAAATCCATAAGGGAAATGGGCTGACCGCTTCGGGACTGCTGTTCCAGTTCTGCCACCGTAGGCTCTTTTGCGCCATTGTTGATGATACCGTCGATCATGCCGTAATCGTCCTCCACGGTCATCTCCGCATTTTTCAGCGGATTTTCCGGCAGGAATCCGGGGATCTGGGTAAAACCAACGCTGTCGCAGTAATGACAGGATACCTTACCGTCCTGTTTGATCGCAACGATGTCGCTGACGCTCATGGAAGGACTGTGAAAGTCTGCGGGTTTTTCCAGATTGAATTGCTGATAGAGTTTTTCCAGCTGCTCCGGCACAGTGCCAGACTCTCTCAGAGGAGCTGTGTAAATGAGGTCATAATTGCTGCGGTCTATGGAAATATCATGGGACTTTAGCCAGTCCAGATTCATAAAGCGCACATTCTGCGGATCGTCACGGCTTACCTGATAGATGGCAAAGCAGTCTCTGTTCTGGAAGATAAATGCCTGTTCTCGTTCCTGCTGATGTTCCTGACGCTCCATGACCTTTTCGTGGAACTGAGGGCTTTTCTCCCATTCCTCACGATCCACGCCGAAAAGACCGCCATGATCCATGATTTCCTGCGGGTCAAACACCATGCTCTCCGTATTGTCCTCATGCAGCACATAGACGGTCAAACCGGCGGCATCCAGTTCCAGCGCCCGTTCTCTGGTAACAGGGATCATCCCATCATAGGAGTAGCCGTATTCCTGCATATCCGGTGCAGATACCTGCTCATCCGGCATGGGGTATTCATCCAGCGCCTGCTCCTGTGCCTCCGGCAGCTGGGCAGAAGCAGCCACCTGACTGACCTCTGCCTGCATCTGCTGATAGGCAGCTTCCTGCAAGGTCTCGATCATAGACAGGGGAGCGTGTCTGACCGAAGTGCTGTCCAAATCGTTGTCATCACAAATCTGAAAAACTGCTTTCATGCGGGAAAGCTCCGGTGCGTCCAGCTGTCCTCCATCCAGCTCTTTCATGGATGCAGCATCGTAAAGGGTGTAGTCCCAGCCGCTGTCACAGGGCTGAATATGAAGATAAGTGGCATCGTCAATTAGAAACAAAGCCTCCTGCTGGTTTGCCTCTGCATCAAGAACCGCCATTTCCGGCTCTGATTTTGCATTTGGGTCAATTCCACGCTCTTTGCAGATTTCCTTATAGTGGCGCTCAATGTCAGAGATCAAAGTGCCGGAGGTCTTGTTGATGGTTTCCAAACTGGCTCTCAGTTCTTTCAGTTCCTTGCCCTGACTCCAGCTTGCAATATAGCCGAAGCTGTTTTCTCCGGTCTCGATGCCAAAATACTTGCAGACTGCATAGGAGATGCTTTCAGCCTCCACTTCCTCCGTGTGGCGGTCTTTCCTCTGTTCTTGCAAAAACTGGGCGAGGGTAGAAAAGCCGCCAACAAAATTCAGCCCTTCTTCCTCGGTCAGCATCAGGCGTCCATCTTCCGCCAGCTCCAGCGGCTCTGTCAGCAGAACGGAACCTGCATGGTTTACAACTACTCGTTCTTCTACACAGACCGGCTCTCCGGGGTCGTAGTCAGAACCGCGCAGGTCATAGCAATAAACGCCCTCCGGCAGATTATCACGGGCAATCCGCCCATTGGAGAACAGACCGGGTTTATCAAACAGCTCGATCTCCTGATATTGCTCGTCATTGGCAATCTGAATCTTTTTCTGATTGTGGAGCTTACTGTGGGCAATTTCATGGACCGTAGCCGAAACCGTCTGCACCTCACTCATGCCCTGACGAATGGCGATTTTCTGATGATCGGCAGAAAAATAGCCGTCCGTATCGGCGGCCATTGCTTCAAAAGTGATCGGCACCGGCGCGCTGCGGCGCAGGGCCTCCATGAATGCCTCATAATTTGGCACATTGCCGGAAAGGGAGGAAGCAAGCTCCGGCAAAGGTTTCCCGTCGGTCTGGCTCACATCAAAGACCTTGACCGGGCGAAACATGGGGATCTCGATTTCTTTTTCCTCTGTGACGATTTTTCCGTCCTGATCCAAAATCGGAGTCTTGGTATCCGGGTCCAGCTTCTGTTCCTCAATTTTCTTCTTGTACGGTGTAGGGGCGATGATGGTAATGCCATGCTCGCCCTTTTTTACATGACGCTCAAACTGGTCTTTCCACCTATTGTATCCGGCTACCAAAGTGGCGTCCGGCTTCTGCATATAGATGAGCATGGTATTGTTTACCGAATAGCGATGGAAGCGGGACATGACGGACAGATAGCGCATATACTTTTCACTCTCAAACAGTTCCCTGATGCCCTGCTCGATGCCATCCGTGATTTCCCTTAGCCGCTCCCGGTTGGTCGGTTTGTTCTCAGCCATGATTTTACATCTCCTTTCCAAGTGTGTGATTTCTGCTGTGTGTTCTGCAATCCATGCCTTTTGTTCTTTCTCGCTGTCATAAAGGAAAAAGTCCAGCAGATACTCCACATAGGCTTTCTTCTGGATTGCTTCCACAAAGCGGAAGTGCGGTTCTTCCTCTGGTGTCTGGGGAGAATGGTCGCTCTCCCACTTTTTCAGCAGATGGTAGTAATCGGACAGTACGCGATAACACCGCTGCCAATCCTCCCGAAACTTCTGTGCCTCGGTTTTCTGTCGGACATACCTCCTGTGGGGAGGGGCCTGACTGTCATAGATCAGGCCAAAGTCCTGTGCCAGTTTCTCCACCGCTTCTTTTGGAGAGAGGTCAAAGAGCTTTGCTGTAAAGTCGATCACATCCCCATCTGCACCGCAGCCAAAGCAGTGGAACCGCTGGTCTACCTTCATGCTGGGGTTCTTATCATTGTGAAAGGGACAGCAGGCCATGCCGTTTCGCCTGACCTCGATCCCATACCTTTCTGCCGCCTCTCTGGTGCTGACAGACTGCTTGGCCACTTCAAATACATTCTCTGTCATGTGCCTTTAACCGCCGGACTTTCTCACAGGAGGCTGGTATCCAGCAGCTTTCGCCCGTTCACTGGCAGCTTTGCGGCGTTCTGCGCTGTATGGTTCCCGGACCGATACACACCGCTTGGGGACGGTAAAGTTATGGGCGTCCTTTCGGGTGATCTGGTCGGGGTGCTTTTTTGCCAGCAGTTCCAGCTTCTCCATCAGCCGGGGATCGTGGGTGTAGACCTCGGCTATTGGCTCTGCCTGGTTATAGATGAGAATGGTTTCCCGTTCCACTAAAGAAAGCTTCATCGGCTGCCTCCTTTCCGCTGGTCAAATTCCAGCTTGAAGTTGGCGTACTGTCCATCGTCCTCCAAAACCACAGTGGCATCGTAGGTCTTGCCGGTTTTCTCCGAATATAGCCCCGTCACACGGACGCGGCCATCTTTCAACAGCGCAGACACCACCGCCTTGGTCGGCTGTTTTTTCTTTGCCGCCCACCATTTATTGTTTTTCCAGATTGCAAATTTGCAAGAATCATTCTGACAGAAGAAGCCTTTTTGCAGTTCTGCAACCTCACCGCCGCAGCGAGGGCATTTACCCACCACCTCACGGGGCGGGGTGAACAGGTACTCGGTTCCCTTGATGACCTGATAAGTCCCCACCAGATCTTTCAGCATGGTGCTGATCCCGTCCAGAAACTCCTCCGGGGCAAGCTGCCCGCGCTCGATCTCGCCCAGGCGGTACTCCCACTCGGCAGTCAAAAGCGGCGATTGCAGCTGTTCCGGCAGGACCGTGATAAGGGAGACTGCATCGTGGGAAGGGAGAAGCTGCACCGTTTTCCTGCTCTTTTTTCGTTCCAGAAAACCGGCAGATACCAGCTTTTCCAAAATACCGGCACGGGTGGCCGGTGTCCCCAGACCTTTTCGCTCGGCGTCCTCCGGCATATCCTCTTTTCCGGCAGTCTCCATCGCGGACAGCAGGGTGTCCTCCGTAAAGTGCTGGGGCGGACTGCTTTTGCCTTCTTTGACGATTGCCGCAGAAACCGAAAGGGTCTGTCCCTCGGTCAGCTCTGGCAGTGCTTTCTCTGCGCCCTCTTTTTTCGGCTCTGTATCCTTCCTTTTGGCACGGTAAGCGTCCTCCAGCGCCTTCCATCCAGGGTGCTTCACCGTTTTTCCTTTGGCGGTAAACTCCCCACCGACACATTCTGCGGCCACAACTGTTTCCGAATAGATATGGGGCTGGGCTACGGCGCACAGCAGACGCAGGGCCACCAGCTCCAGCACTGCCTTTTCTCCCGCAGGAAGGGCAGAAAGGTCTGCATCCTTGAGATTTCGGGTAGGGATCACTGCATGGTGGTCGGTCACTTTCTTATCGTTGATGACTGCCCCGGCATCGCAGGTAATGGTGATCCCTTTGCGAAACGGCATGGCATTGGCAACCAGATTGACCAGCACCGGCAGACTGTCTGCCATATCACTCGTCAGATAGCGGCTGTCAGTACGGGGATAGGTGCAGAGCTTCTTTTCATACAGGCTTTGCAGATAGTCCAGGGTCTGCTGGGCCGTAAACCCAAGCAGGCGGTTGGCATCCCTTTGCAGAGTAGTCAGGTCATAGAGGGCAGGCGGTCTTTCCGACTTTTCCTTTCGCTCTACTTTTTTGATTGTGACAGCTGCATCCTGGCAGGCTTCTTTCAGCTTCTCGGCAGCGGTCTTATCCGCCATACGCTCCCCGGATACAGTAAGACCGGGAAGCTCCAGCGCCACAGTATAAAAAGGAACCGGCTTAAAGGTGTCGATCTCGGCCTCCCTCTGGACAATGAGTGCCAGTGTCGGGGACATAACGCGCCCGATGTTGAGGGTACGGTGATACAGCACGGAAAAAAGCCTTGTGGCATTGATCCCCACCAGCCAGTCTGCCTTGGCACGGCAGAGGGCAGCATCCCGAAGTCCGTCATAATCTGCACCGGGGCGCAGGTTTGCGAAGCCCTCCCTTATGGCGGCATCCTCCATCGAAGAAATCCAGAGCCTTTTCATAGGCTTTTGACAGCCTGCCAGCTCATAGACGCTGCGGAAGATTAACTCACCCTCGCGTCCGGCGTCGCAAGCATTCACTACCTCGGTCACATCCGGGGCATTCATCAGCTTTTTGAGAATATCAAACTGCTTTTTCTTATCCTTTCCCACCACCATCTGCCAATGTTCCGGTAGAATAGGCAGGTCATCATATCGCCACTTGGCGTACTTGGGGTCATAACTGTCTGCATCCGCAAGACCGGCCAGATGACCCACGCACCAGCTGACACGCCAACCGTTGCCCTCCAGATACCCGTCCTTACGGGCAGTTGCGCCGATCACCGCCGCCAGACTTTGGGCAACGGATGGTTTTTCAGCAATCACTAATTTATGTTGAGCCATGATGGTTCCTCCTCTCCTTGAGCCATCGGGACATTTCCCGGTGGCAGACGCCTACGCAGGGGCTTCCATAATTCCCGCAGCCATAACAGGGGTGGCTTTGGGGCAAAGAGGGAGGACGGGAAGTTTCCTTCCCGCCCTCCGGCCTGCGTGTCATCATGCGTTCATAGGGACTGTCTGTGAAACGGGTCATTTCACGCTGTCCTCGTCATCTTCTTCTGTGCTGCCCCCGTCAGCGTCAGGCTCGTCCGACTCCTCCTCGGTTTCCCATTCCTCGGAATCTTCCTCGCCATAATCATAATCGTCCAAACTGTCATTGCCCTTGGTCTTAGGTTTATTCTTCATGAGCTTCATGTAGACAAATACGCCACCGCCGCCCAGCAGAGCCAGCAGAAGGATCAGCGCAGCCGGGTTCAGTCCGGCAGGCTTCTCTTTTTCCGGCTCCGGTGTTTCTGCCGGAGGTTCCGGTGCTTTTCCCGTACATTTACTCTTATCAGTTACACAGACCGGGCAGGCCGTATTGACTGCCCCTGTTTCACATTTCTTCGTGCAGCTGCACACAGCAGGCGGCTCCTCTTTGGGTTTTCCATCCTCCATCAGCGCCATTAAGTCCGCTTCATCCACCTGGTTCAGAAAGTGAACAGCAGTCTTTTTATCCTCGTTGGCCCTGTCGATCAGGATATAAAAATAGTTGCCTGCCTTGGTGGTAACGGTAATGAGCTGCTTGTTGCCACCAAAATCATCCACCAGAGCGGCGTTGCCATCCGGGGTCAGCGGAGGTGCTTTTTCCGTTTCTTCCACCACCACATTGCTGTCATTGGTGGCATCCTCTGCCGGGGGCGGCGCTGCGCCCTGGGCAAAAGCGGGAACGGTAAAGCCCGATGCCAGAATCAGCGTCAAGCAAAGGGCCGAAAGTGTTCGGAGCAATCGTTTATTCCTCATAGCTGTTTTCCTCCTGTTCGTTGTTGTCATCCCCCATACTGCCGGGAACTGTGCCGCCGGACAGCATGGCGCTCAGCTGAGCCGGGGTCATCCGCAACGCGCGCACCATCTGGACGATCTCCAGATTTTCTGCCTCTGTTTTCTGGGCCTCCAGCATCTTGAGCTTTTCCTGATACTCTGCGATCTTCTTGCGGACCTTTGTAATCTCCTGGTCAATGCGTTCAATTTTATTCTTTGCCATCGTCTATCACTCCTTCTAAAAATCTCTGTTACCAGTTCATCAGTCCATAACCCTTGATACTCTGATAATTCAGGTCATAGCTTTTAATTTTGCAGGCATCACCGGAATTGCCTTCTACTGTATAAACCCGGCTTCCATCGGTTCCGATGACGATTCCCACATGGTCAGCAGTACCGTCCAAATCCCAATCGAAGAAAATGGCATCGCCAGGGGCGATGTTTTCATAACCCCTTGCGCCCCATTGTCCGCGGGACTGGAACCAGGGAACGCCCTCCCACTCACAGCCTGCAAAACGCGGTTCGCTTTTTCCAGCCTGGTTATAGTACCAGGATACGAAGCAGGCGCACCATTCCACCCGGCTGTTAAAACCGTACCAGCTCCAGTAGGGATAACCGCCCACATTGCCCACCTGACTTTTTGCCAGTTCCACCAGTTCAGGGTTGCCGGGGCGTGTGCCATTGATAAATTCTACGCCGGACAGGTCCTCGGAACCGCTGGTATCAGGGGAACCACCGCCAAACAGCAGCGGCTTATTGCCCAGTGTCTGGCGATAAACCTGATACATCTCCAGCTGCTCTGCGGTTAATAACGCCGACGCCACAGCGGAAATGGGCTTGCTGGTAAGTTTCACATTCAGAATGTAATACTCATAGGGGACTTCCTCCGAAGTGGTCTCGCCGGTCTCCGGATCTGTGGAAGTCTCTGTACGGTATCGGATCTCCACTTCCTCGGTAAGTGTCAGCTGATACTGTGCCGCAAATATACGCTCCAGCTCTGCCTGGGCGCTTTGCCGGGTATAGCCCTGCAAGACGGCGGATAGAAATGCCGCCAGCTCATGAGGGTCATGGCCGATCATATCCAGGTCATACCGATACTCGTCATACCCTGGGTGGCTGTTTTCGATGTTGTCAATCTCTGCCTGCAACTGCGCTTCTTTCGCTGCATAGTCCGCTTCCACTGCCAGCATTTCCGGGTCATCTGACGGATAGGTTGTGCCAGAGAGAACGGAACCAATGCTCTGTGCCATCATGGAACAGGAGGACATGGTATTCATCAGCAGACAAACGATGAGAAACAACGCCCCTGCGATCAGGAAACCTTTCTTGTGTCGCATGACGAATGCCCCTGCCTGCTGTGCTTTTTCCTTTACTGCCCTTGCAGCTTTTCCAGTCTGGGATGCAGCTTGAGCGGTATTTCCGGCAGTCTGACCGGTGCGCTTGGCCGCGGCATACTGCTTTTTGATGGCCTGCTTTTGCTGCCAGCGGGAAATGGGATTGCTTGCAAACTGAGGATTTTCCTGCAAAGATTTCTGGTACAGGGCATTTACATTGGCCTTTTCCAGTTGGCGCTCTGCCTGGGCTGCTTTGCGGTACGGCTTCAGCTTGTGGCTGCGATAGCCCTCCCGCACCAGATAAGCGCCGGTCTCCACCGCCTCCTCAGACTTGTGGGCGCTTTCCACGCCCACATTGTCCTGTTCCGTTTCCCGAATCTCTTTGTGGAGCTTGCCCGCAACCAGATGGACAGGAGCTTCCTTGACCCCTTGAGAAAGTTTGGAGGGTGGCTTTTTCTTGTCCTCAAAGGTCAGCTTCGAGGTCTTTTTTCCGGTGTCCGGGTCAATGACCGTCTGCCTGACCTTTTTCTTTGGAATGTTGGCCTGCGCCTTATCTGCTCTGGCCGCAGCTTTCTCCGCTTTGCGGATCGGCTTTTCCAATGCAGGGTCAGAGCGTTCCTCATCGGTAAAGTACAGGCGCGGTTCCTTATTCAAACCATTCACCCAGCATGATGGAGGACATCATGTAGTGCAGCTCTGCATAAATGGCCATCCCCACAGGATCGTTGAACATACACCCGGACAGATAGGCATAAAACTGTGCCACCACATCAGAAAGGATCTTTGCTTCTGTTCCTTCCAGAACCAGACCGCCCATGCCCTCCTTGGCGCGGATGGCGCTCCAAACCTCTGCCAGACGGAGCAGGCCCACCTGACCGGTCTCATTCAGTTCAGCTGCCTGATCTGCCGCCGTGCGGCACTCACTTACCGCATCAGCCATGACCGTAAGCAGCTGGCTGCGCTGGGCATTTACCGCCCTATCAAAAAACATCAACGGATTCTCATTCATAATGTTGGGGTTCATAGTCATTCATCCTCCTTTTTCAATTCTTGTGGTTTCGTGGTCATAATGCGGTAGAGTTCGGTGTTCTTTGGGAAATGGTCCACAAACGGCAGAATCGTGGAACCATAAAACAGCAATCCCTCACCCTCGCCGGAATGGGTCACATAGCTAAGCTGGTGTGTGGAAATGCCCAGTTGCTTCGCCAAAATCTGACGGTCTCCGCCTGCCTGGTTGAGCATATACACGAAGTCGGAGTTTTCAAAGATGTTCTCCACCTCACGGCTGGAAAGCAGGTCTTTGACATTCTGGGTGATACCTGTCGGAATACCGCCCCATTTACGGAATCGCTTCCAGATTTCCACCGTGTAGGCGGCAGTCTGCTCCTCCTTCAAAAGCAGGTGCATCTCGTCGATGTAGTAACGGGTGGACTTGTGGGCGGCACGATTGATGGTAACACGGTTCCATACCTGATCCTGCACCACCAGCATCCCGATCTTTTTCAGCTGCTTGCCCAGCTCCTTGATGTCATAGCAGACAATACGATTGTTGATGTCCACATTGCTCTGGTGGTTGAACACATTGAGGGAGCCGGTTACATAGATCTCAAGAGCCGTGGCGATATACTGGGCTTCCTTTTCCTCCTGTTCCCGGAGCAGGTTATAAAGATCCTCCAGAACCGGCATATTCTCCGGGCGCGGGTCATTGAGGTAAGTCTGATAGACCAGACGCACACAGCGATCGATGATGGTTTTCTGCACCGGCTGCAAGCCCTCCTTGCCACCTACGATCAGCTCACACAAGCTGAGAATGAAGTCAGACTTGAGGGACAGCGGACTTTCATCGTCCGAGTAATCCAGGTTCAGATCCATCGGATTGATGTAGTTGCTGCTGGTGGGCGAAATCTTGATAACCTGTCCATGCAGGCGTTCCACCAAAGGTGCGTACTCCGCCTCCGGGTCACAGATGATGACATCATCATTGGTAAGCAAAAAGCAGTTGGCAATCTCACGCTTGGCGCTGAAAGACTTACCGGAACCCGGCGTACCCAGAATCAGGCCGTTGGGGTTTTTCAGCAGCTTTCTATCCACCATGATGAGGTTGTTGGACAGGGCATTGATGCCGTAGTACAGCGCTTCCTTGCCGTTCTGGAAAAGCTCCTGGGTGGTAAATGGCACGAAGATGGCCGTTGAGCTGGTGGTCAACCCTCGCTGGATCTCGATCTGATTGAGTCCCAGAGGCAGACAGCTCATCAGCCCTTCTTCCTGTTGGAAGTCCAGTCTGGTCAGCTGGCAGTTATACTTCTGAGCAATAGAGCCTGCCTGAAAGATGTTGTTGCCCAGCTGACGGGGGGTGTCCGCTGTGTTCAGCACCAAAAAGGAGACCAGAAACATTCTCTCGTTTCGGCTCTGCAAATCCTGCAACAGCTTTTTCGCTTCGCTGCCGTAGGTGGCAAGGTCAGAAGGAATGATGTCCATGTCGTATCCGGCGCGGACTGCTTTTTTCTGTTCTTCGATCTTACTGCGGTCCAGATCGGTAATCTTGCGCTTCACCGTCTTGATGGCTTTCACCTGATCCACCGACTGAATGTGCATACTCACAATGAGCGAGCTTTCCATATCCAGAAAATCAGCCAGCAGGCGGTCATTCAGCTCTGGGGCTAAAATCTGCAAAAAAGAAACAGCCCCGTATTTCTTGCCCATACGGAACTGCTTGCCGGTGCGGAACTCAAAGGAGCTTGGTGCAATAAAATCTTTCGTGGACAGACCGGAAGGGGCCAGCCAGTCCCATTCAAACTGAAACGGGAGCTGTTCATCCATGTGGAATACCGCATGAAGCTGGGCAAGTCTTTCCTTACCGTCCAAAGTTCTTGCCGCTACCCCAAGACGCTTGAAGTTGTTGAGTATATCGGTTTCAATACGCTCCAGGCGGGGCTTGGCGGCTTTGATACTGTCAGCGTCAATGCCAAAGGTCAGGTATTTGGTCTTGATCAGACCGTTATTGCCTCTGGCCAGCTGATTTTGCAGCATCGTGGTGTATTCCTCACGGATACTGTCAAAGGCATCCCCTTGGGGCGGGATGGAAATGGAATTGGCAAAAGTCTCCTCCGATGCCGCAAGGTTCAAAAAAGACAGCTGGAAGTGGATCGAGCTGTCGAAGTAGTTGAGAAAATCACACCAACCTTCAAAGATTGCGGTCTTATCTTCATTTTGGGAGAGCTGGTAGTTGATGTCCTGAAACTGAATGGTCTTTGTATAGTGGCTGTCCGATACACGGCAGATGCCGTCCGGCCACATCCGTTCATAGGGGATACTGTCCTGTGCGGATTTTCCTTTTTTGTCCGTGCGGTTGGCGCGGGCAATGGCCGCTTCGATCTGCTTCTTATCGGCGCGGGACAGCTTTTTCTTTGTCTTTATCGGCTGCACGGTCTTTTCTTCTGGTTTTCCCAGCAGACGGCGCAGCCAGCTTTTCATTGCGGTGAACAATGTCATACACCTCCTTATCGAGCATTTCCTGCCGCTTTAATACGGCATAAAAGTTATTGGTCTGGTAGGGACGCTGCTTGGGCCGGATCACAGCCACCTTTAAGATGTTGCTGATGATCTTTTCCAGGGGTTGTCCATGCTTTTCATACATCGCCAACAGGAAGAAGGGCATCATGACCAGCATCATACACATGGCGGCCATGCTGTTTCCCACAGGCTCCCGGAGCAAAAAGAACAGCGATACACCTACAAGTGCCCCGGCGGTAAAGCAGACCAGCTGCCTCTTGGTTAAGTTGAATGCGACCTTTGTTTTGACTTTGGTTAAATCTTTGGGTACGGGTACATAAGCCAATGTGGAAACCTCCTTCCGTTTTAATGCGCCTGAAAGACTGATTTTGCGAGACTGCCGGTTTTGAACAGCGTAAAGCACAGCAGCACGGTGTAACCCACGCAGCTCCAGATTGCCATGATGATGTCATCTTCCAGAGCAATGTTCTGCACCAGCACCGCATAAATTGCCACGCAGACGATAATGAGGAACGCCTGAAAGCCCAGTGCCAGCAGGGAGCGGAGGTAGTTCTGTCCCATCCCGCCCCATTCCTTGCCCATCATCGCTGCCATCGGAAGCGGCGCAACGGATGTGACAAGGTAGATTTCGATCATACGGCCATAAATGACGATAAAGATACAGATATACAGCGCCCACATGGTAATGCCGATAAAGAGGGACTGGAACCAAAGCCCGAACAGCGGCCCCAGGTCCATTTCCATAAGTCTCGGCTCCATATCTGCCAAAACAGAAGAAATGTCTATGGACGCATCCGAACCGATAATCCCTGCCGCTTGCGCTACCACACTCTGAGCCATATCAAAGACACCCATCACAATGTTCCATGTGTTGGTAACAAGCAGGATAGCGGCAGCACTCTTGAATACCCACTTGAAAATCATCCAGGTATCCACATCATGCAGGTTGTTCTTGTCTGCAATCATCTGGATCAGGTCTACGGTCATTACAATAGCCAGGATCACGCCTGCAATCGGCACCATAATGGAGTTGGACAGATTCTCGATCATATTGAAAATACTGCTATTCCATCCCTGCGGTGTCTGGCCTACCTGTACGGATATATCCGCGACTTGTTTGTTTACGCTGTCAAACAGCCCCGAAAGGTTGCTCATAATACCGCCCACCAACATTTCCTTGAGCCATTTGGTGAGGGCATCCAATAAGAAATCCATACGGTGTCAACCTCCTTTCCGCCGCCCCCGCAAAACTGCGGGAGCGGCAAGGATTTCATACGGGGACGCTTAGACAGAAAACAGCCCGGAGAGCAGAGGTACAAGAACCATGCCGACTACGGCTACACCAGCGCCGGCCATGAGCTGTTTCATGCCCTGTGATTTTGCTTATGTGTGATAAAGAAGTAATAGAAGTGTAAAAAATTTTGCCGTTCCTATCCGGCACATGAGGTATGTCGGATAGGTCGGGCGGTTAGGTGTCGGGCAGTTCTACCTTGCCGACAAAAGAATAATAGATTTCGATTTCCTGTCTGCGTAACTTGCCCCGGCGTTTCCCGTCAAGGGCAACGCTTTCATGGACAACGATTTTCTCCACAAACTCCCGCAGCAGAGTAGGGGTAAGTTCTTCAATGGTAGTGTGCCTGCGTACCACATTCATAAACTTTTCAGCGTTTGCGGTGGCTTCCTGCGCTTTGGAAAGTTCTTCCCGCAGTCTGGCGGCACGTTCTTTCAGTTCTTTCTGCTCGGCTTCATAGTCTGCCGACAGCTCTGTGAAACGCTCGTCCGATATGCGCCCGGTTACGCTGTCCTCATACAGCCGCTTGAAGATAGCAGATAACTCGGCTATGCGTTTCTCGGCGGCTTCCAGCTCCTTTTTCTTGGCGGCGTTCCTGCGTCTGTCCCCGTCCTCATTCTGCTCGATTAAAAGCTTCATAAACCGGGCTTCATGCTTTGCCGCATAGCTGGTAACTTTCCGCAGATTGGAGAGTACGCCAGCGGTCAAGAGGTCAGTGCGGATAAAGTGCGCTGTGCAGTCGGCGGTGCGTTTCTTGTAGCTTCCGCAGATATAACAGTCCTGCTTGCGCTTGTCCGTCTGGTATCGCTGCTGGTACATGACGCTGCCGCAGTCGGCACAAAAGAGTATGCCGGAGAACAAGCCCACTTCGTCATAACGGTTGGGGCGTTTGCGCTGCTTGCGTAACTCCTGCACCCGTTCCCACGTTTCCCGGTCAATGATAGGCTCATGGTGGTTCTCAAAAACCGCCTGCTTTTCCGGGGGATTTTCTATGCTGTGTTTCAGCTTGTAGGACGGCTTCTCGGTCTTAAAGTTTACCAGACAGCCCGTATATTCCCGGTTTTCCAGCAGATGAACCACGGTATTGGTCGCCCACTTGCACTCATAGCCGGGGTGGTAGCGGCGGGTGCTGCCCGTCCTGCGGTATTCCAGCGTCCCCGGCGTGGGGATTTGCTGCTCGGTCAGCATACGGGCTATCTTGGTCGGACCGTTCCCGGCAAGGCAAAGGCTGTAAATCTGCCGTACCACCGGGGCGGCTTCCTCGTCAATGATAAAGTTTTCGTCCTCGTCCATGAGGTAGCCATAGACGGGCTTGCTTGTGATGGGCTTTCCGCTCATGCCCTTAGAGCGTTTTACTGCCTTGATTTTCTTGCTCGTATCTCTCACCAGCCATTCGTTAAAAATGTTCCGCAGCGGGGCAAAATCATTTTCCCCCTGTGCGCTGTCCACTCCGTCATTGATAGCGATGAAGCGGACACCTTTCTGTGGGAAAATCATTTCTGTGTACATTCCCACCTGTAAGTAGTTTCGCCCTAACCTCGACATATCCTTGACGATAACTGTCCCGACTTTCCCTGCTTCAATGTCTGCAAGCATGGCTTGAAATCCGGGTCTTTGAAAGTTCGCACCGGAATAACCGTCGTCGGTGTACCAGCGCAGATTAGAAAATCCATTCTGTTTGGCATAGGTTTCCAAAATCCTCTTTTGGTTGGAAATGGAATTGCTCTCGCCTTGCAGCTCGTCCTCATGGGACAGTCTTGGGTAAAGGGCGGTAATGAGTTGCTGGGTGGTCTGTCTTAACATAAATTCCTCCGTTTCCGACAGCCAGCCCCACTATTCCGTACCTTGATTGTACCACATGGGGCGGCTGTCTGTATAGCGGCAAAAGCGTCAAATCTGCTTCTTTACGGTCGGTAAAAATGACGGTTTTTCAATCAGGCTTATCACAGGTCAAATATCCGGCGGCGGCTTCTGCTTCCAGCACTTTCATCATCTTGTCAGCGGCGGTGTCGGTCGCCCCCTCCTTGAAAAAGCCAGACACCACAAGGATTGTGTTGCCTATCCTCGTTTCGGTCACGCAGTCCGGGCGGCGGGCAGGGCGTTTGTTTCTCTGGGTGTCGGTCATAGGCAAATCTCCTTTCCGGCAAGCAGCCGTTTCAGCTGTTCCATTTTTCCCTGTGCGGCGGCTTTCCTCAAATTCTCCCCGGTAAAGCAGAGAGGGGAACACATTTCAAGCAGGCGGTCATAAATCCGGGCGTGGGCGGTGTCCTCCGGGTGCTGCAATTCCTCCAGCGTGAGGTTGGTCGTCACAATCAGCGGCTTCCTGCTCCGGTAGCGGCTGTCAATCACATTGTAGACCTGTTCCAGACCGTATTCTGTGCCACGCTCCATTCCAAAATCGTCAATGATGAGCAGGGGGAAGCTGCAAAGGCGGGAAATATATTCGTTCCTGCCCGCAAAGCTGGCGGCAAGGTCGTTTAATATTGCTGCAAAGTTTGTCATGCACACCGGGACTTCCTGCTCCATGAGGGCGTTTGCAATACACCCGGCAAAATAGCTTTTCCCAGTGCCTACCCTGCCCCACAAGAGCAGCCCGTAGTTCCCGTCCTTTATCTGTTCCCAGCGTGCCACATATCCGGCGGCGTTCTTCATCTGCGGGCAGCTGCCGTTATCGTTGGCAAATGTCCAGTCCTGCATGGTCTTGTCTGTAAAGCCCTGCCGTTTCAGCCGTTCCACCGTTTCAAGGTGGCTGCGCCGCTTCTCGGCGGCTTCCCGTTCCTTACGGGCTGCCCGCTGGCAGTCGCACTCTGACGGGTGGCGGTCACGCCCGAAAAAGGTCTTGCCCTCCGGGAAATAGGCTTCTTTGGGTTTCCGGCATTTGCCGCAGTATAAAAGCCCGTCCTCCCCGGTGTAATCCTCCGGCTCGGCTGTGGTGTCGGTCATAGGCAGTATGGTGTTGTGGATTGTATCGGTCATAGGCTTTCTCCCTCCTTGAATGAATAGTCCGGTATGCCTTTCTTTGGCTTCTCTTTGGCAGCGTCCTCCTGCGCCCACTTGTAAATGGTGGCTGCATGGCTCTGGTACTGCTTCCCGGTGGAAGCGATGTGGCAGGAAAGGCGGTCAAGGTAATACTCCCACTTGCCGGGGAAGTCCTGTTCCAGCTCCAAAAGTTCTGTGTCAGAAAGAAATACATTTTTATATCTGCCATAAGCGGCGGGGGGCTGCCCCTCACTCGCTCCTTTTGTTTGGCTCTCTATTAGGTTGTTTATATTAGTTTGGTTAGGGGACGGTTTTCCGACCGTCATAAGGTCAGTTTTCCGGCTGTCAGTTGGTCGGTTTCCCGCCCTTATGAGGGGCGGTTTTCCGTCCGTCAGTTGGTCGGAAAACTGTACCACTGGGATAGGCGGCACTTTCACATACAGACGGTTGGCGGCAGAAAAGCCCGTCCGTCTGCGTTCCAGCAGCCCGGCAGCGTCCAGTTCGTTCAGTGCGCCCTTTATGGTGGTGCAGCCTTTATCCAGCATTTCCGCTATCTCTGCTATGGGGTAGACAATGTATGTCCGTCCCTCGCTGTCCTGCCAGCCGTTCTTCTGCGAAAGGGTGGAACGGTCTAACAGCAGCGCATATAACTCTCTTGCGGTGTGGGATAGGTCTGTTTCCAGCAGGAAACGGGGGTAAGGCAGGTAAGCGGGCAGCTCCGTTCCTGCGGTCATATAATCAGCGATAGGGTTCACCTCCTTGTGGTGTCTGTCTGTGGGTTCTGTTACGCTTTTAGGGGGCGTTTTTAAGGGAAAAGGATAAATGTATCACGCACCCTTTGACACCCTCCAAAAAAGCCTTGATTTATGCGGGTTTGAAATGCCCTAAAGCGTGACATTTCTCCCTTTGTTTCCGCTTCCGTTTGGCGGCGTTTATCCGCTTCATGCGTCCGGCGCAGTCCGGGCAGTATTTCCCCCGGTTGGATTTTGGGAAGAAGAACGCCCCGCAGACAGCGCAGCGTTTCCGGCTTCCCCGGCGCAAGAGGGCGGCTTCCAGTGCTTCATCAAGGGGCAGGACAGCGGCGGTAAACCAGCGGCAGAGCAGCGAATAGCTGATACTCTGTACACACACGCAAGGCTCGCCGTCCTCCAACAGCAGGCAGTTCCCGCTGTCATAGTTGCAGCACTCATGCACAAGGCGGCGGGCTGCCCGGTACTGGCGGTAGTCCATGCGGGGGATATTACCGTTCATGGCTCTGCTCCTTTCTGCGCTGCGGCTCGCTCCGGCGTAAAATCTGGTCGATATTGCCCTTGACAGTCTGCAAGCGGCGGTACTCCTCCCGTTTTGCCCGGTAATCGTTGTAGCCGCTGTTTTTCTCTTTGATAAGGCTTTCAATCTCTGCTTGCAGGGATTTATAGCTCGGCAGCTTGGAAATGCCGTTCTCCCTGAAATAGCGGGCGGCTGCGTCTGCTATGATAAAGTCACTTTCATGCTTCTGACGGTAGGCTGCTTTTGCTTTGGCGTTTTTCTGCTGTTTCAGCCCGTCCCGGACAGGGCGGGTCTTGGAATAGGCAAGCACCTGCCGTTGCAGCTCCTTTTTCCCGTTCAGCGTCTTTTCCACCTGCTTCAACCACGCAAGGCTTTCCTGCATGGCGGCATAGGCGGCAGAACAGGCTTCGTCCAGTTCCTCCGGGGAGGAAAAGCCGTACTGCTGATAGGCGGTAACGGTAGCTGCCATTTGCTTTAGGTTGTGCTTTGCCGCCCAGCGGTCATAGCCCACGCCCTTGCCCTCGGCTCGCTTGGCTTCCCGGTCAACCATGCGCTGCAAGGTGTTGTCTGCCGGGGTGGTTTTTGCAGCTTTTTCCCCTTGTAACGGCTTTTTAACTGCGGCAGGGTATTCGGGTATGGCTTTGGTCTGTTCGGCAGCTCTGTGGGCGTTCTGCGTGAGCAGGGCAAGGACAGCAGCCTTGTCAAAATCGTCCCCCAGCTTTCGGGCTGTGATAGGCTTTGTCCTGTCCGGCGTGAGGTAGGAAAGCCGCCCCCGGCTCTCCTTGACGGTCACACCCTCCCGCAGCAAAAGGGAAGAAAACTCGTCAAAGCTGCCAGCTTGGGAAAGTGCCTGCCGTATCGTCCGGCGCAGCTTCGCCTTGTCCGTTTCAAACTTGGTGGGCTTGGTCGGCTGTCCGGCGGCTTCTCTGGCGGCGTTCTCTTTGTCAAGGGCAAGCTGCCCTTTCTTTGCCGCCCAGTATTCCCGTTCGGTTATCCGTTCCTTGCTGCCGTTCAAGAGGTCGATTTGGTAAAGCCCCTCCCGGTGGCACATTTCCATGACTTCGCTCTTGAAATATTCCATAGCGGCGTTGGTGCAGCGGTGCTTGCAGCCCTCCAGCGTGTCGGCTGGTCTGTCCATGTAGGGCAGAAGCGGGACTTCGTAAATCCGCAGGGAGTTGATGACGATATGCACATGGATATTCCCGCTGTGGTTATGCCCGTCCGGGTGGGTGCAGATTAGGGCTTGGTGTCCGGGGAAATGCTCCTTGCAGAACTGCTCGCCCAGCTCCTGCGCCCGGTCTACGGTCAAGCCGTTGTCTGTCCCGTCCCGTGGGTCAAAGCTGATGATATAGTGGTGGCTTTTCACATCTTCCCGTTTTTGGTTTTTCTCATAGCGGAGATTGGCTCGCATACAGGCAACAGCGAAATCCTCGCCCCCGCAGTTGAGGGAAGAAATGCGGTAATCCTCCCTCGGTATCAGCCGCCCGTTTTCATCAAGGGTGGCTTTCATGGTAAACTCGTCATGCTCAAATGTGAGATAGGCTTCCGCTGCGCCATAGTCGGCGTTTTTAGAGCTGATATGTTTGAATGTTGCCAACAGCGTCACCCACTTTCTGCAAGACTTCAAACTTTAGGGCAGCAAGGTCGGAAACCGCCGCCCGTACCTCCCCGGCAAGCTGCGGATAGGGACTGTGCCACTCGTTCAGCGTCCGGGCTATCTGGTTTAAGTTGCCGCCGATCCTCCCGTATTCGGCGGTCAGCTTCCCGACAGCGGCAAGCAGCTCGTCATTGATGGGGGAAACGGTTATGATGGGGCGTATGGCTGCCCCGGTTATGGCTTGCCGGATAAACTCGGCTTGGCTCATGTGGTAAGCAGAAAGCCGCTGGGCAAACTCGGCGTATTCTTCCTCGGTCATGCGTGTTTTGACTACCCGGCTGCGGTGCGGCGTGTTGTATCGTTTCATAGGTGGTTGACCTCCTTTCTGTGCGTGGTGTCCTCTCACTAATAGGAGAAAAACAGGGTGTGAAGCGGAACTGTTTTTGAAAAATCCGAAAAATATTTTGAGGGGTTTTTCAGCGGCGCAAGCCGCATAAGCAGGGTTTGGGGAAGGCACTCCCCAACAAGATTCCCGCAGGGGCAAAATGAGCGATAAGCGAATTTTGGCACCTCGGTAGAATCTTGCTCTAAGAAACTGCCGGCCTGCCGTTCACTTGCTACTGCCACTTTTTCAGAAAATCTATAACCAGCTTTTTTTATAAAAGGCTGCGGGCTGGCGTTTTTCCCTTACTCCCTACAAACCACAAAAGAGCAGAATGGACGGACTTTCCGGCAAGAACTTTTCCGGCGGCTCGGTCTTTCCCGACAATAAGGCGTTTCGGAAGCTGCGTTTTGCCCGCTGTCTGAAAAAAATGGCAGCCTTTTTTGGTTTCACTGTCTAATACGGAACTTTTGGAAATTTGCCAAAAATGGACGCAAAAAAAGCAGCAAATCTTTTTCGGATTTACTGCTTCATGTGCCGCTGCGGTGCGGCGGGATGGATATTCAGTTGAAATAAAAGAGGATGGTGGTACTTTAGTCTATCGACTCTTTACTAACTATTAGGTAATCTTGAAAGATTTTCCTTGAATTTATCTAAAGAATGTTCATTGTTTCCCGCAAAAATAAGTGGAATTGTATATTCATATGATATGCCATTTTCATAGTCCGATAATTGTATTTTTATAGTATCATCCCTCTCATCTTTAGGTGCTATATATATGAATGAATTTTTATTTATATCAGATATTTTCCCTTTTTCAGAAGAAACAGTATAACCCCAGTCTGTTAAATTTGTCTTTATTGTAACTTCTGTTTCTGTTTCTTTTCTAGTCTGCAATGCTGTTTTATCGATTTGGATATCAAAAGGAGTCGAACCTAACAATTCACTGTTTATATTTACAAGTTCTTCTCCATTTGTTTTAGAAATATTAGATTCATCTTCATAATTTTGTTGAGATTCATCTTTTGGTGTTTCTCTGTTACATCCTAATAAAAAGCATAAAATAATTAGTACTAATACAGAAAGTTGTTTTTTTTGCATTTATTTCTCCTTTCATATTATCAAAGAAAGCACTGAGAGTACTTTCAAGAAATTTTGAAATATTCTCAATGCTTTCTATTTTTTGATTATAAACTTGCCGGTAATGATACTATGTTAATTTATCTCTTTCGCGTAACCTTTGTTGCAATATACACATGCACCATTCACCCATTTGTGAGACATTTCAATCGTCTCAACTTCATAAATGCTTACTTCTCCACAAATTAAACATTGTTTGTAATTATATACATGACGTGTCGCACATTTATCCCAGTCATCATATATACCAGGCATTTCATCTTCATATCCATAGTACTGGGGAGAACCTCAACTATGAGTATGAGCGGCAAATACAGTCATTGGAGCAGCTACAATTCCAGCTACTACTGAAAGTGCTAAAATAGATTTTCTTAAATTCATAAGTTCCTCCCTTTCCTTAAAAATACATAGCTCTTTGTTACATTGTCATTTTAACATAATAATTGGTAAAATGCAATAATTTATTTTCTATTTACGAGAAAATACTGTGCATATTATCTTATTTAGGAATAGTTAAGGCGGCTACCTAAATCTTTTTATTACTTTACCGCACATGAGCATTTGCACCCGGATTGTCATTGCCATAACCTTCCAGCAGGTTGATGACGCCCCAGATGCCAAGACCGGCACCGAGCGCAATAACGAGGGTCTGAAGAACTGTGATTGCCTGTTCAAAAAATTCCATATAGTTTGTTAGCCGGAATCTGATTAAAAAATAGGTTTGTCATGTTTCATAGGCATACAAAAGCCGGAACAATCTGCCGCCCGATTTTCGGGGGGGCATGATTCCGGCTGTCCTCCTTTTTCATTATTTTTTCTTGCGATTGTCCGCTTTGTACGCCAATGGCCCGTAGAGGGCAGGTGCGGCGAATAGATAAGATCACTCCCTTCAAAAGCGGAACGAAGTTAAGCTCCCTTTGTGTCTACTTCATATACATCGCAGACCTCATTGGGCTTGAGTTTCAGTCTTGCGGACAGGAATGCTTCAATGTCAAAAGCGTTCTTATCGTCCGCATCGGCAGTGTACTTGAAATTTGGGTGCTTGGTGATGTCGTACTTATCCGAAAGGAACGGCCGCACACCGCGCAGCTGGAGGATGCACTTGCCGCCGTCCATAACAGCAAGCTCATCCTGGCTCATCAGCTCTTTGCCACAATGTCAAGTGATGAATTCAAAAAAGACAAGCACTATCCAAAGAAAAACTTCTTTTATGGTATCTGCCTATTTTGTTTTCGATAGTTTTAGCTGTGATACATTTAATTTAGGGTGCAAAAAAGCAGGAGACCTTTTCGGATCTCCTGCTTAGTAGAGCTGTGAATATTTAATTGTGGTTGGGTTGCCAGTTATGCAAACTGGAATTTCTGTTATAGATTTACAATCATAATAAATTCCTCGCTATTTTCATTAACAACAGTAAATCCCACTTTCTCGTACATCTTCACTGCATAATTACTTTTCTGAACAGATAAGGATATTTTTGAATATCCAGCTAATCTTTCCACTTGTAATAATTGTTTCAATAATGAAGTTCCAATGCCTAACCCTCTATATTGGGGGCAGACAGACATGGCAAGAGATGGAGTATCATTATCAATGTGTCCATAGTCATTCATAATTCTTACCCAAATAGCTCCTACTACATTTCCCTGAATCTCTGCAACTAAGGCTTTATCATGTTTTCGATTTCCAAACTCGACGATATATTCTTGTAATTCCGGACATTCTATTACTGATTTAGGTGGAGGTTCAATACCTTCCGGAATATAAATCGCTTCGTATAAAAAATCACTTAATAAACAGTATTCTTCGCTTCTCATTTCTCGTATTATATAGTCCATAAGTTTACTCCAAATTCTAATTTCTGGTTTTTACTCAACTTTAGTGTAGCTCTCCATACTAAAAGTTTCCAAATCAAACACTACCGCAACAACATTGTCCTCATTTTCTTCAATAAGCCATAAGCGAGTCCATAATGTTTGGTCATTCATATTGGTAGCAGTTTTATCCTCACCATCGGTAATGATTTTTTCGGGATCTAATTTTGTTACAAAAATGTTTTCGGGTTTAAGTCCTGACAGGCTGCTTTGAAGTTCGTCATCGGTTAGTCCTGCCATTTCCATTGCTTCAGCACCATTATAGTACTCAACATCTCCGTACCAGTAGTTATCGTTAATATCCTCGATGGATTTTAACCACATAAATTTATCTTCAACGAATTTATAACCAGCACCAGAGCCGGTATCTATTTCCCATGTTCCTTGCATCAGTGCATTATCATCGTTATTATCTTTGCTGTCAGTAGTACCGGTGCAAGCAGTAAGGCCAAATAGTGTAAAACAGATAATCAGAATAGCTGATGCAATTCTGAAAAAGCCATTTTTGCGGTATTTAATCATATTCATATCATAGTTCATAGGTAACCTCCAAGTTACATTCTATTTATCTTTGTAACCCGTTCTCCATTGAAAAATGAAGAAAATCTTTTATTCCCGTTCCCGTCTACTCCGCTTTTTCTTCCGGGGGTCTGGCGGAGGGGAGAAGGTCTGAATATAGTCCTGCCGGATCGCTGTCACATCCTGAGAAAGAAAAGCAGCGACACGCTCCTGTTCGGAAGTTTGATCTGGGAAAAAGGACGCAAATTTCTGTGCCAGCTGTTCTTCTTTTTCATCCAGTTTAAGTGTGCCTTCGTATCCAATCAATTCTTTCAGCACAGCAGTAAACTCCTTGTACCGGTCCCCTCGAATATCCAGATCGACTTTCGCTTTGGCCGTCATACCGTTAAGGTAAAGTACCTTCAAGAACGCATCGTTTCCTGACCGATTCATTGTGCCCCATAAAGCCAGCTTTTTTGAGAGCAGCTTCCCGCCAATCAGCATCCAGTTTTGGCTTCGGTAAATTTCCAGATACTTTTTCATGGCCTCATCTTCAAACTCTATTGGTTCAAAATGTTCTCCATCCAGCAGCTGTTCCAGCTGATTTTTGCTGAGAATCTGATTAAGTACCGGTATGTTCCGGTAAGGCGTGCAGATATAGCGTCTCATTTTCTGAAACAGCGCTACAACCAGAACTGCTGTGCCAAGTAAAAACAGAAAAAGCTCTCCATCCATTTCGATTTTCCCGGTTGCCGTTACCCAGATGCCACGCAGAACCAGTACAACGCCAAAGCCCCACAACCCGAAAACCAGCAACTTTTTCAGTGGATGAAAATGAATCCACTCAATGATCCGCACTTGTTGCTTGCCGCTCATCGGTTCATTTCGTAAAAGTCGGCGGGTGATCCACTGATTCAACAGTTGTGGAGTCCATGCAACGCCAAATAGAAAAACTGCAATACCGGCATAAAGGGCAATCCCGATCCAACCAATATCCAGATAAGACTCCAAAAGCAGTAAAAGGATAATGGGCAGAATCATGGTGAGAAAAAGTGGTAAAAATGATTTTTTGCGTCCCTTCTGGAGATTTAGGTCATTGAAAGCAGAAGTAATGCACAGGGCAAAAATCATCACAGCCGATATTCCGCCGGACACCCAGTTTTTAAGGTCGCCAAAACGCATCACATGTTCGACTCTGTGCATATTCGGAAATTTCCCGGTAATACCTGCATAGAGGCAAAATCCCAAATAAGCCAAAGCCAAAAGTGCCCCTACCAGCTTCAAAATTGTTTTTCCTGAAAGTTTTCGTTTCTCCATCTTCGTCGTTTTCCTATAAAATCACGGTTCCTGTATCAATTTATCCTTCTGTATCCCAAACAAAGCTATCTACCATGTCCCTGGCGGCCTGTTCCGTGGTTTCTGATCCGCTGAAATTTGTAAGCTGGATCAGGCAGAACCCGTAATCCTTTACAATATAGTATTGCGTGGTGACAATATCGCCCTCGTCGATAGTAAAGATATAAAGCAGATCCCCCTGCTCGGTATAGGTTCCATCCCCGTTCAGTTGTGCTTCAATACCATCCAGCTGCATCAAAATCTGTTGGACGATCGCATCCCGAAACTGCTCATGCTCATCCAGACTATATTTGTTCTTTCCTACATGGATGGAGATGTTGTCCGGCTTTTCATCATTTTCGTGGCCTTCCTCTATATAGAAAATCTGCGAATTAGTAGAATGCTTCTCAGATTTCTCCCATCCATCCGGGACGATATAACTTCCGGGAATCGCATAATCTTCAGATGATATTTCGGTTTCGGAAGAAGAAGGTTCCTGCTGATCCGCCACAGATTCATCAGAGGGAGATTGTGGCGATGAAGTCCCATTTTTACCGCATCCAGCAAGGAGCAGCACCATAGCTAATAACACAATTAAGATTTTTTTCATGCTCTGATTCCTCTCGCTTTATAATACGGGTTATCCGAGTTTGGAAACAATCTGGCAGAACATCTCAACATTTTCTTTCTGCCCCTGAATATCAGAGCCAATCGCATTGTTCATCAAAGAAATTTTCATTTTCTCTTTTCCAAAATGCAGCATTACGACTTTTCTTCCGGGCAGCAACCCACCCTTGACCTCTGCCTTTGTTATGCTGTTTAGGGGCAGAGAAAGCCGGTTTTCAATTTTGGAGACATTGACGGAATTTACAATGACCATATTCAGGTGTTTCTCGGTAATTCCCATATAGCAGTAAGCATTGCTCAGTGCGCCCAATGCAGCGGCAGCACCCCCCGTCAGTGTAGAAAGTCCCCCAATTAGTGCATAGGTATCAGCCCCGGCCATGATGACTGCCCATAACTTGCACTGATAGGCTTCGCTTTCGTTCAAAATGGCTTCCAGCATTTCATTTTTATCTTTTTCATTCATTGTAAGCATAATTGTTCCTCCTGATTATTGTTTTAAGTTGAGAACGCCGGATGCAATCCTTTGATATATGCACCCGGCGTTCTTCAAAAGCATTAGTCTACTTTCAAATTTTCGTCCAGGATCACCAGTTCGCCGTTGCGTTCAATGATACCAGGCTGAACCACGACGATTTTCAGACCTTCCTGCAATTCCAGATACTGTGAAGCATAACCCCAAACCTTGACCTGATCGCCTTCCTCAAGCTCAATGGCAGTGCTTACAGTACCATCTTCATTCAAAAGCTGGTTAGAAATACAGTAGAGCTGGCCGGTTGTATCCTCTGCGATATAGAGAGACACATCCGTAGCGAGTGGCGTTCCGGCAATAGATTTATATTCACCGACTTCTTCGCCCCAAATAGTACCTTCACTGTAAAATCCAACGACCATATTTTCTTCATATCCCTCGATGATCGCATTGAAATCCTGAGCATACGGCTCCATCTCGGCTTTTGTAGTATCCTTGTAAGCGGCAATCTTTTCATTAGATGCCTGTTCTTTTACCTCTTGCGGCTGATAATCCTTGTATTCAAAAACATTGTCCGAAGCAAGCGTGATTGCTGTGTAGTCATCATCCAGAATGACTTTATAAACAGCAATTTCATCATCATCAACAGTACGATTGATGTCGATATTTCCTGCGGAATTCAGTTCATATCCGTCTACACCTTCCAGCGCCTTTTGTAAAGCTGCGTTGGACATCGCACAGTTGATCCCATTGAGCGTTACAAAGAAATCAGGATTTGGTTGATCCTTATCGGCAGAGTATTCCAGTTCTACCACCGTTCCGCCCTCAGCAGGCTTGCATGGCTCTGTCCCGGCATTTACGATTGCAACATCTATTTCCTGATCGTCTTTGGAAAGTTCCCCATAAATACGCTCGCCGGGTTGCAGAGAAACCTCTGCTGCATCATATTCTTCCGTTTCCAAACTCCAGCCGGCTTGTATCAGCTGGGAAGTTTCCAAAGGAAGCGTATAGTAAGTACCATCCAGTACGAACTCAGGTGTCCCGTCATTTTTCAGCTGAGACAGAATGGCCTCATCCGTACAGCCTTTATCGCTGCCCGCAGCTGCCGGAGCTGATGTCTGAGGTTTTGAGCCGCATCCGGCCAGCATACTGCATACCAGCACACATCCTGTCAGTAAAGCAATCCATTGTTTTTTCATAAGCGTAAATCCTTTCTGCGATTCTATCAAATTTGTTTTATGTATGAACAACTCATATCCTATATAAAGGTCGATTATGCCCCTATCAGCGTCATGACCACATAGAGTACGATAAGCAGGAGCGCAAGACACATTGCACAGAAAACGGCAATCGTCGTTTTGACCCTGTGCCGCTCCTTTAATGTCAGAACCATCATTGCAAGTACATCAAAGGAAAAGAAGAACTGGCAGATTCCAGCTAAAACCGCCAACCATTTCGGATGTATGCCGTCTTTGCATGACTTTATCAGATAAGCGATAGCATAGGGAGCTGCCCCTAATAGAATCCCGTATCCCAAAATCAAAAAAACAATGGTTACCAGTCCGAACAACGCCATCAGCGGCAATGGGAAGAATGCCATCAGCGTTACATATACAGTGATGCTCCCTCCGATCAGGTAGAACGGGATTAGTCCATACTTGATAATCAAAGTGCAGTTCAGCAATGTTTTTCTCGACCACTTTCTTCCTACGGTCAGCACAACAATCAAATTGACGATCCCCATAATAAAGGGCAGAAGGATCGATACTATCTGCAATGTGATTGCATTGCCAAAATGAACTGCCAAAAGAAAGAATGTATAAGACACAATTACATAGAGTACCGGGAGGATATAAGTCATTTAGCAGCCTCCTTTCTGCGCCGGATCAACCAGAGAATCAGCCAGATCAAGCAGACTGGGAACGAGAACAAGCCCAAAATAAAAACTCCGGCTCCAAACGATCCAAGGATTGAGTCCCCGGTGGCGATATTGCTGATGATTCCGAACAGTGCCAGACCAACGCTGAAAGAGAGCCAGCAAAAGAAAGCATATTTACTCTCTTTGGCGCTTGCGGGTATTCTTGATTCTCCCTTTTTATTTCCAAGCTGGGTTTTTAGCTGTTCGCTTAGAAGTCGTTCCTGCTTCTCTAATTCAGTGTCTCCGATCGCCCTTGCGTAATCTTCACGAAGTAGGTGATACCCCAGTTTATCCTGCGTATTTTTTGCTCGATGCAAAAACTGCTCCAAAGTTTCTTCCGCTTCTGTCCAGCGCTGTTGTTCCAGCAGAGCGGAGAACCAGTTCGCTGTAATGATGTTTTTGGAATGCTTGCTGAGTGCCCAAGGACGCCAGCGATCCAATCCATGTTTCAAATTCTCAAGGTTGTGATCGCTTTGATATGCCACCACATAGGGGTTAAGTTTCTTTGCCAGCCAGTGTTCATATTTGCAATATGCGAAAAAGCATAGAGCCAGCAGCACAAGGAACACTACAACAGCAATCCACATAGTCTCGTAAGAAAAAAAGTGATCATAAATCAAGCACGCAGCTCCGGAGAGAGCCGCAATGCTGAAAATTGGCCATGGATTTCTCATAATAGCAATATCTCCAATCATCTGTTTGAATAAAGATTCCGATATGGTCAAATTGTCATATCTATATGCAAACATTATAGCATTTGCATGATCTTTCGTCATCATTTTTCTGCTGTACGGCTAGGAATTTAATTGTAAATAAATTATGAATATATCTATTGCAATTTTACAAAAAGAAAAGCCTCATCCCTCGCTGATTGAGAGATGAGGCGAAATGATTATGCTGTAATCTCCGGGATTTCTCCGACAAAGTTATAAACGATTCTGACTTCCTGCACCTTCTGTCCGTCAATCTTCTTGACTTCGCCCACCAAAATTTTGCTGATGAGCCGGTTCAGCACCGCTTCATCCAGTTCTTCAATGGCTGCATAACGCCGGATTTCTTTGATAAAGGTGCGGACTTCATTTTCCTGTTCGTCAGAGTGGCGCATCATCAACAGCAGGTCTCGCAGGCGCTTCTGGTTAGCTTCCTGCTCCTGCTCCAGTGTTGCTGTCAGCTTCATAAAACGCTGCTCAGTCAAGATTCCTTTTGCCTTATCGGTATATAGGCTCAGAAACATCTCATCAATTTCACAATTCCTGCTTTCCAGTCGTTGACATTCCTTCTGTGTCTGGGAAGCGTCCAGAAGATACCGGCGCTCCATCCGGCTGCTCAGCCGCTGATAAAAAGCATCGGCATCTTTGAGCGCAGTCTTTGCCAGCTCCTGAATATCTTTCAGCACAAGATTGTATAAATCTCTGGCTTCGATCTTGTGGCTGGTACAGGCGTTCTTGCCCAGCCTGTTATAGGTCTGGCAGATATAATACGCCTTATCAATCGGTTCCCGCTGTTCGCCGGTAAAACGGTTCTTTCCGGTTCTGCCAACCTTTTCATACCGCACCTGCATGGACTTTCCGCAAGTCGCACAATAAATGATACCGTGGAACAGGTTATAAAAGGGGCAGGAGTTGCCCTTCATAATGGTTGGTCTGCGGTCAATGATTTCCTGCACCTGCTCCCATTCTTCCGGGGAGATGATTGCTTCATGGCAATCCTCGATAATTTCCCAGTCCTCACGAGGGATAATATCATAGGTGTTGGAGCGAATCCCTTTCTGATGTGTCCGGCAGACCAGATGTGCGCCCTTATAAAAGGGATTCCGCAGGATATGGCTGATTCTTGCACTTCCCCATGAATAGTAATTTACATCACATTCTGTGTTACTTTTTACTCTGGTGATTGGGACTTTATCATCCATGAGCTGCTTTGCAATCCGCATACATCCCCAGCCATCCAGCGCCATATCATAGATTTTTCGGATTACCGGTGCTGTCTCAGGGTCACGGATCAAATGCCCCTTATCCTCCGGGTCACGCATCAAACCGAGGGGCGGCTGCCCACCACAAAACTTCCCCTGCCGGGAACGGGTCATACGCCCTGCCAGCACCTTTTTGGAAATATCCCGGCTGTACATATCGTTCAGGATATTCTTAAACGGCGTAATGTCCATTTCCTGACGGGTCAGGCTGTCCACTCCGTCTGTAATGGCGATATAGCGTACATTGTGTTTTGGGAAAAAGATTTCGATATAGCTGCCAGCTTCGATATAATTCCTGCCCAGTCTGGACAGGTCTTTGGTGATAACGCAGCCGATCTTTCCCGCCTCAATATCGGCAATCATGCGCTGAAAAGAAGGGCGGTTGAAAGCTGACGTTAGATAACGATACTTTTGAAAACACTGGAAAATCAAGGTTTTTC
>OBVC01000185.1_pt1 | contig 43440 bp, 37 predicted proteins | sample 1494991 | NCBI WGS metagenome assembly OBVC01 (sample SAMEA2579955, study PRJEB22360) | human gut metagenome
GCCGTTTCCGCTCCACCTTCGAGAAGGATGCTGTCGATCCCTTTCACCGCCAGACCGATCATGGCCGCTTCCAGATCAACACATCCCTCCGTATTGCTGTCGGCAAAAATCACTTCAATCCCTTTTGACTGGAGAGCCTTCACCTTTTCAGGCTCGGCGGAAGAAGTAGTCAGAACGATCACTCGTGAATCGCCGCCGAAAACACGAGACTCCATGGAGACGGATAATTTGCCGTCTGCGATGATGCGGACAGGATCTTCCAATCCCTCCGTCCGTGCCGTAAGCAGAGGATCATCTGCGGCAATCGTTCCCGCCCCTGCCATGACAGCCGCGTACAGACCGCGCAGCGTACGAACTTCTTCTCTTGATTCTTCCGATGAAATCCACTGCGACTTTCCCGTATGGCATGCCGTTTTTCCATCCATGGATACTGCTGATTTGTACAGGACGAAAGGTTTCTTTTCTGTAATAAATTTCATGAAAACTTCATTTAAAACCTGCGCCTCTTTTTCCATCACACCAGTCGTCACGAAAATCCCCGCATCTTTCAGTTTCCGGATGCCCTTTCCTGACACAAGCGGATTTGGATCCTGCATGGCAACCACGACACGCTCAAGATTCTTGGATGCGATGAGATCCGCGCAAGGCGGCGTCTTTCCATAATGACAGCACGGTTCAAGCGTCACATAAAGAGTCGCTCCGGCGGGATCAGCCCTGCAATCGGCAAAAGCATTGACTTCCGCATGGGGCCCGCCATAAAATTCGTGCCATCCTTCGCCGATGATTTCGCCATCTTTTACAAGTACCGCGCCCACCATAGGATTCGGACGGGTATGTCCCATCCCGTTAGCCGCCAGCTCCAGCGCCCGCGCCATAAACTTTTTATCATCATCAATCCGCATAAAAAACCTCCCGTCTTCAGGGAGGCTCTTACGAAATCAGAAAAACAATCTTCTCCCATCCAGACTGTACTGTCGGCTTTGGAATCACACCAAATCAGCCATACGGCTCGTGGGCTCAGGAAAACCTTTACCACCGGTCGGGAATCACACCCTGCCCTGAAGATACATAATTGGAAACACACAGACTGATGCCTGTATATTCCTTAAACCTATTCAATTATAGCAAACCCATGAATAAAATCAATAAAAATCCCGTCAACAGTTATCCAAGCCGGGAAAGCACAACATCAAGCACTTCCTTTGAAATGTCATCCGCGCTCCGCAATCTGCCATCCGCCATGCAGGAAATACGCAGCCAGTCATAAGTTTCACAAAGTACCTGGTACGCATCACAGCACTTTTCAAGATATGCCGAATGCTGCTCATGGATATCCATAGACCCGCCCTGCTTTGCCCGCTCACGAACCAATTTTTTTGAAACAGCCGGCGGTACATCAAGGAGAACCACCACATCCGGACGGGGAAGTTCCAACTCTTCATATTCCATATGATCCAGCCAGGAAAGGAACTCTTTCCGCTTTCCTTCATCATCGTACTTCGTCATCTGGTGAACCATATTGCTCGTCGTGTACCGATCGGCAATCACGACCCCCCCGTTTTCATAGAAAGATTTCCACTTCATTCGAAACGAAGCAAAACGATCCACCGCATAGAGCATGGACGCCGCATAAGGATTCACATCCCCCGGCGCTCTGCCGAAATCACCGTTCAGGTACATTTTCACCAGCGCCGAGGAAGGACTTCCATAATCAGGAAAAGAAATATGCATGACATCTTTTCCACTCTTAATAAGATGATCCTCCAAAAGTCCTGACTGCGTCGCCTTCCCGCTTCCATCAATGCCTTCAAGCACAATCAATTTCCCGTCCATAATATCTCCTGCACAGTATCCTTTGTCTTTCATTTTACCATACTGTCCAATCTCTTACTCAAAACTCAACCCCTATATCTTCCTTTAACTATTTTGCCCAGACATATATAACTGACGCTTTACTTGCTCCCCTTTTACGACAATGAAAACTTTCACCCTTTATTTATAGATAAATCATTAAGTATAAAACTCATGTTAAGTAACCAAAAGCTTTTCCTTCCACGTTTTGTATTTTATACATTTTTCCGATTGATTATTTAATGATTCTAACATACTCTTCTACTCATCTTTATACACAAATGCTAATTTTTTCGAGTAAAATTCTCGTAATAACCCATTGGTTCTTTCCTGCCAGCCGCCATGCGAATCACAGAAATAGTTTTTCAGTATAACTTTTTTAATCTAATCTTATCACCAATAAATCAAATTACCATCCAAAAGAATATCTCAATCATTGGACATTTTAAGAAATCCTATAGTTCTATGATATTATACTTCATTAGCTAATTCCAGATTTCAAAAGACTAAAATATTTCCAGATAGCACAAAAGCACCTCCCTTTAAACATAAAATCTAAATGAAAGTGCTTTTAACTATTCCTTCAAGAATTACATAAAAATACTCCTTATAGCACTACTTGTTTTATATTATTAATTTACCGGGTATGCTACGATATTTTTCATTGTTCCCTGTGGATTTCTACGACGTACTTTATCCTTAGCTTCTGCTATAGAACCAGCTTTTACTGTTGTTGAATGTCTAACATCGCCACCTTTAGTTTGCTCCCACGTTACGCGATATTGTTTTTCCATAGTATGCACCTCCACAATAAATATAAAATAATATTTTTATAAATCAAATTTCACTTGAAAACTTTCCACAAACAGCACACGCAACTTTATCCAAATTAGTCAATTGGCATTTTCTTTTTGCGAATTTATTATATTTTCCCCCACTTCTATATTCTTCGGACAGATACAGAAATATGTTCGATCATACCAATACCTGCAAAAAGCACTATACTTTCCATTACTCGTTTTAATATTAACTAAATCCGAAGCATATCTCTATATTTTAACACCCTTATTACTTTCAATATTTATAAATCATTAAAATTGATTTGTTCCATAGTATTTAAACTACAAGTTTGCTTTCCTCTCCCTAAATGTTCTATTGCATATTCTGTTGCCCTAAAAAAAATATTTCCTTCTGTTTCCGTTTTCACCAAAAGAGCAGGCACATCGATACTCTTAGGTTTAGTAGCATCCTCTAGCCTATCAAAAATTAACTCTTGATTCGGAGTTACATGTGTTATTTTCAACGCAGGACATTCCACATCATGTACCAACTGATTGAAACTGATGATTCCTCCATTTATAATCTTCTGCAAAAATGGTTTGAACCAATCATCTGAACTAATTAACTGCTCAGATTCCAACTGCTTTGCAAAATTATAGGTTATCTCTTCAAAATTTTTCCCTACCGGGTATTCTTTTGTAGCGTGGTTTGGCAAATATCTTTTCCAATCTTCTTCTGTCACCTGTCCTTTCCATCTCCAATGTGTTTCCAACTCATTTTGCAATTCCACTACATTATCATTTCTCCGTTTAATTTCAGCAGCCTTTGCATTTATACGTGCCGTTTCAGAATTCATTTGCGCAATTGATGATTTTCTTTGATCATGTATCTTCAAAACATCACTCAAAAGCTTTATAAGCCTCCACGCTCCATAAAAAACACCCATGATTATTGCACTATATATAATTGTTTTATCAGTTCCAATAAACTTACTTCCCCATATAAAAAAAACTATTAAAAATATAGTATAAATAACGTATTTGCGATACTTAACCACACGACCAATCAATACTCCTATCATCTCTACCACACAACTAATCAATCTGCCCACATAATTTATCAATGCTTCTACCAGTTCAATCACACCACTAATTATTGCTCCTATTACAATAAGTACTATAACCCAAAAAATAATTGATCCCATTTTTACAACACCTTCCTGCTAAATGCGCATGCACATTGACATTGTGTTATTTTTGAGGCCTATCTATACTAAAATTCTGTTCTTTCTCTTTGATTAATCGTAATGCCTCAGCAGTGAATGTGGCTTCCAACTCCTCTTTATATCGCCCCTTTGCCAATAAATTTCCATTTTTATCTCTAAAAAAGAATTCCAAAGTAAAACCTATTTTATTAGGATGTTGTTTTGATTTTCCGACCGTACAGATCCCATGATCATATTTTAAACTCTCTTCTTTTTCTGTATTTAAAATAAACTCATCTGTCATCTTACTTATAATGTTTAAATGTGATTTCAAGCTAAGCTGTCCACCTCTAGAATCAAACAAATACCGTACAGCATCTTTCAATATTGCAAAGGCACCTACTATACTTTCTTCCCCATTATTCATATAAATTCTCCTTAAATATTATGCTATACAAACCAATGCTTCATTAACCCTCTTTGTATCATTATGTTCTTCTTTATGTTTCATTTCCTCTTGCACATCGGGAGGCAAGGCGCTAAACTCTATTTTCCTCACTACCTCTTTTACATTCCATTTCCCTCTTTCCTTATCAATGAAAAAATTTTGACTAACCTCTTGAAATTTATCACCTACTTTGCGGATACAATGGGCTGCTCCCACCAAGATACCTGCCATTATTCCACAGATCTTACCCGCAACTATTTTCAAATAATCTTTTACCTCATTAAAATACTGAATGAGTTTTTCCTTTACGTAATCATAAGTTCTTTTAACAATATTAACGACCCCTTCTACCAAAGAACGTCCAACATTGACAATTCCATTAACTATCTTTTTGATACCAACCCAGAACCCCATTAAAATTCACTCCCTATTATCGTCTTCTTCATTCATATGATCAGTAGAATGTTTTACTTGTTCTACCGTTTCATCGCCCAACTGTTTTCTAGCATACTTTTCTGTTACAGGGCGCGTAGTAACATTAAGATTGTTATTCGCATCTTTACTATTAACAATATCCTCCACTGCCTCCGCAATATATTCCTTAGGCACCATGTTCTCTTTTTTTCGTGCTGCCTTAAATGCTGCATTTAAAATTGCATTGGAGATGTCACTTCCTGTTATTCCATCATATTTCTCGGCTACTTCATCAATATCCACATTATTTGGCATGGATGGAGAAATGTACATTCTCCATAACTTTTTCCTACATTCTACATCTGGAAGTTCAAATTTCACATGCATAGATATCCGCCTCATAAATGCCATATCAAAGTTTTCAATAAAATTAGTGGCAAATATAATAAAATCCTGATATTCATTCATAATCATAAGCATAACAGATCGGGTCTGATTCACACTTACATCAGTGGCACTAGACATATTTGTAACTCTTTTACTTAAAATCGCATCCGCTTCATCAAAAAACAATATACTATGAGTATCTTTAGCTGCTTGAAATACTTTCCTTATATTCTTAGGGGTTTCTCCAACATATTTCGACTCAATATCCGCATAATTAACAACAAGTATTTTTCTATCTAAATAATGGGATATCGCATGTGCAGCCATAGTTTTACCTGTCCCTGGCGCTCCATATAAATTTATACCAATCCGCTTCGAATACTTATGTGTTTTGTCCAATCCCCAAGTCTCAAAAACAATTCTGCTATTTTTCGCATAATTCGCCACATCAAGGAGTTTTTCCTTTACAGATGCTGAAACAATTAGATCATTAAGAGAATACTTAGGGTCTTCCGGAATAAAAATCGATTTTTCCTGTTCATTTTTGTTGCCCAAAATCGGATGCTCCTGTAAACACTCTTTGTTTATTGATTTGCCAATCGGCATAAGGCATCCTCCTAAATCTCGCTTAAAAGCACGTATAGCTGTGCATATGCTTTATTTATCTTTACTACAATTTCCCTCATTTCTTTATCAATTTCATCAGATAACTGCCATTCACTTTGAACACGATTCAGTATCACGGCTTCTTCTTCCGAATATTCTGAATCAGCATATACTACACGTAATAATTCATAGTAAATTTCTGCCTTTCTCTCCCGGTCTAACACCTTAAATATCAAGCTGGCCTTAGGATCTATGTTTACTTTATAAGACTCCATCCCAAGGTCATGTTTGTATATCCCTAGCATTACCTTTTCTTTCTCCGCAAACTCACCGTCGGCAGACATAATAGTATAGGCAAGATTAAGAAATGGTTTTTTATATTTATCATCTAAATCTCTTAAAAACATATGCTTCTCCTTATCCGGTTATCTGTAGTTGCAATATATTTTCCATTTTCCTTGTGACATCAGTTGCCAAACCTTTAACTTTTATATCCGCAAGAATATCCGACGGGATTTGATCTTCTTCAATTTCAGCAGTAGTCGTTTTCTCAAACCACTGTCCTTGTTCCCGATAATAAAGTCTGTGCATCACTTTGGCACGGAAATTTTGTATTGTTTCTATAAATACACGTGCGGTATGCGTTACATATTCCTTTAGTTTTTTCCATGCAATTGCCAACTTTGGGATAAAATCCGATAACCAGTTTATAATATCATCCCAATATTTAACAATAATAACTGTACCTACCAATGCTGCAACAGCAGTTCCAACAAGTAAAAGGGGGAATGCCATATTTAACTCCTTTCAGTCACTTAGATGCATATACCGGATACTTGATGATTTGTTCATTTTGTAATCTTTTTCTTGCATTATCAGTTAAATGTCCCATATTCTGATTAGAGCTACTGCTACTAATCTCTATCCACTTGTTTTCTGGATTTTTAAAATACAATTTATACTGTAATTGGAATTGCGTTTCACTTATATAGTTAATATAAAATCCTCCTGCACCATAAATATTACCCTCAGATTCTCTTTTCATAATCAGCTTGTCCATCGGATCTGAATATATCTTTACCAAATCTTCCAAATCGACTTTGCCAGCAGGTAATAGTCCAAGGATTTTATCCACTGTATTCATAAAGTTTTCTGCTTGAAACAATAAGCGCTCTCCCGCAGCAATAAACGCCATTACATTTATCATTAACGATCCCTCCTCACGAAATAAATTAATCTCAACACAAGAATACTACCCCCCCCAATTTTTTATCAAGATATGATAAAAAATCATACTTGCAAAGACTAATTATTTGTTAATCACATTAGGTTATTGAAATTTAATCAATAAAACGATTATAAGCAACAAGCTTTTCACGAACATTCCACCACAAAAACTAACGTTAAGAAAATATATCTCAGCGCAACATAAAATCCATGAACATAAAGAGTCCTTCTCTATATTCACGGATATCTTCATCTCCCCCGTTTGGGATTAAATTCATTCATAGCTTTGTTCACAGTGGTTTCTAACGCCCGTTCCACGGAATCAGCAGTATATTTCTTTGCGGCTTCGATACGTTCAATTTCTTCACCATAAGGCCGGCCAAGAACATGCTCAATAACGGTATGCCCGTCCTTCGGATGTCCCACCCCGATACGGAAACGGACGAACTCCTCCGTGTGAAGGCCGGCAATCAGGGATTTGATGCCATTATGACCGCCGGCAGACCCCTTCTTTCGAATCCGTGTTTTCCCCGCCGGCAAATCCAAATCATCGCAGATGATATAAATATCTTCTGCAGGTATTTTGTAGTAATTGGCAATCGCTCCTACTGCGTCCCCGCTGAGATTCATATAAGTCAGCGGCTTCACCAGAAGGATCTTTTCGCCGAACCTCACAACGGAAGCGATCTCCGCTTTCATGTCCGTTTTCCAGATATTCACAGACCAGCGGCGGGCCAACTCGTCAATAACATCGAATCCCATATTGTGGCGGGTATGTTCATATTCTTTACCGGGATTCCCCAGTCCTGCCACCAATTTCATTTATCGAAAAGAGCGCTGACAGAAGCGTCATGGAAAATACGAAGAATTGCTTCCCCAAGGAGAGGCGCCACGGACAGCATTGTCAATTTATCCTGCATTTTTTCTTTTTCTATGGGCAGCGAATTGGTCACTACCAATTCTTTCAACGCAGATTCTTTAATTCTTTCTGTCGCCGGATCGGTCAGCACAGGATGGCATACAGCCGCATACACACCGGCAGCACCGTACTCCATGAGTGCTTTCGCACCTTCACAAAGGGAGCCTGCCGTGTCTACGATATCGTCAACAACGAAGCAGTTTCTCCCTTTTACGTCGCCGATAATATTCATAACCTTTGCTACGCCCGGTTCCGGACGGCGTTTTTCAATAATAGCGATAGGCGCGCCTACGCGGTCAGCCAGATCTCTGGCGCGGTTTACACCGCCCAGATCAGGGGATACGACCGTCAAATTTTCCAGATTCTTGGATTTTACATAATCGGCAAGCAGCGCTGCAGAAGCCAGATGGTCTACAGGGACATCGAAGAAGCCTTGGATCTGTCCCGCGTGGAGATCCATGGTCACCACTCTTGTAACACCGGCCGTTCCAAGCAGATCCGCCACCAGTTTCGCGCTGATCGGTTCTCTGCCGCGGGTTTTCCTGTCCTGGCGGGCATAGCCGTAATAAGGGACGACCACGGTAATATTACGTGCCGAAGCTCTTTTAAGCGCATCCACCATAATCAACATTTCCATCAGGTTATCGTTTACCGGTGAACCTGTCGGCTGGATGATGAAACAGTCTTTGCCACGGACACTTTCATTAATCATGACCTGTATTTCGCCATTATTAAATCTTCCGCACAAAGACTTTCCAAGCGGAACGCCGATATAATCTGAAATTTCTTTTGCAAGAGCCGGATGCGCGGTTCCTGTGAAAATTTTCAGTCTCGATGTACCTTCCATATCCATTTATGATGCTCTCCTTTTCTCCCCTGCGGGATCTCCGACAATAACTCCCCCATGCCGTCTTCATGGCAGCATTTCTTATATTATATACCCTTTCTCAAACAGAAACTATCCTGCTTGGACGGAAATATAAAACAGGCTAATCTTTATATGTATCTTCTTTTACCCAATTTTCAATATTCACCTGCTTTGCCCTGCCCACAGCAAGCGCTTTGGCAGGAACATCCTTCGTAATCGTCGAGCCCGCGGCGGTAAACGCCCTTGCCCCTATATGAACCGGTGCCACAAGATTTGTATTGCACCCGATGAATGCATGCTCATCAATCGTGCAGCGGTGCTTATTTTTTCCGTCAAAGTTTACCGTTACCGTTCCGCATCCGAAATTCACGTTTTTCCCTAAATCGGAATCGCCGCAGTAAATCAGGTGCGGCAGTTTCGTGCCATCGTCCACGTCGGAATTTTTCACTTCCACGAAATTCCCGATTTTAATATCATTGTGCAGACAGGTCTCGGGACGTAAGTGGACAAACGGCCCGATTTCATTATTATCTCCCAATTCACAGGAATGGGCATATACACGGTTTAAATGATTACCATCACCGCAAATCACATCGGTAAGCTGCGTATCGGGACCAAGAGTACAGTTTTTCCCTACTTTTGTTTTCCCCTGCAGCATTGTTCCCGGTAAAATCACCGTATCCTGTCCCACTTCTACATCCTGCTCGATATATGTACTGTACGGATCGGTGATTGTGACACCTGCCACCATCAGGTCTTCTGCTTTACGGATGCGAAGGATGCGGTCAGCTTCTGCCAGCTGGATACGGGAGTTAACGCCCATTGTCTCGCTTGCGTCTTCAGCTGCAACAGGAATCACTTTCCGCCCCGCCTTAATTAATATCTCAAACACATCAGTCAAATAATATTCACCCTGGGCATTTTTATTGTCTACCTTCTCCAAAGAATCAAGCAGTGCACCTGTTTTGAACACATACGTCCCTGTATTGATTTCATGGACAGCCAGCTGATCCGGCGTACCGTCCTTCTGTTCCACAATGGAAATCATATGTCCTTTTGCATCGCGGAGAACTCTTCCGTATCCGAAAGGATTGTCCATAATTGCCGTCAGGACAGCCGCGGCGCCGTCATGATCCCTGCACGCACAGACGAGACCTTCTATCGTTTCCCTGCGCAAAAGAGGTGTATCCCCGCAAACCACAAGCACATACCCGTCACGATTATCTTTAAACAAAGGAACCGCCTGCATCACCGCATGGGCGGTCCCCAGCTGTTCCTCCTGATGGACGAAATAAATATTTTCTCCGGCAAGCCTTTCACGAACAAGTTCCTCTTTGAATCCCGTGACAACCACACATTTTTCAGATCCTGCCTTTTTTACCGTACGAATGACCTGCTCCGCCATAGGGACGCCGCAAACTTTGTGCAGAACTTTCGGCCATTGCGACTTCATTCTTGTACCCTGGCCTGCAGCCAAAACGACCGCCGTTAAACTCTCCATATTGCCTCCCGCCGTTTTTTACAACGCGCATATATTTTCAGAAAATAGATTGCCTCATAAAACAAGTTTTCCCAATTTATTTTAGCAAAACAGACTTGCTGCCGCAATACAAAAGCCGCGTGTCCGTTCTTCACCACGCAGCTCTTTATCACCTAACTTAAAACTTCAGGAAATAAGGTAAACGGTAATATTATCTCTTGACCCCCACTGGTATGCCTGCTCCAGGCTGTCCACACCGACATCGATAACATATCCTTGTATGGCTCCGCCGATATCATCACAAATGGCATAGCCGTATCCCTCGATATATACGATACTCCCCAGAGGAATCACATCAGGGTCTACTGCCGCATGCCCTTTCCCTGCATAGTTTCCCAAGGCGGTACGGCCGGAGCCGCCGCCGTCCGTCGGCGTGTATGCCGTAGATTTCATTTGAAATGATTTTTTATACTTCCCCGTAAATTTTGGCGCATTTTCCAAACGTTCCCACACATTGGTATCTGCCATTCCTGTCCTTTCCAGTTTTTCTTCCGCCTGCAATTTACGGACCGCCTCTGCTGTTGCCGCTCCGTAAATACCATCAGAACCGCCAGGATTATACCCGTGCAGAAGGAGCCTGTTCTGTAATTTAACGACGCGCTTGCCCCGATCTCCTGCTTTTAACGTGCCGCCCGCAGAAGGAGCGCTTAACCCGCCGAGCAGTTTCCACGTAGCATCATCCACATTTCCTGTAACGGATAAACCATGTTCTTCCTGCAGTGCGCGCACGGCGCTTTCTGTGTCATTACCGTAAATGCCGTCTGCTTCCCCGTCCAGATACCCCGCGCGGCGGAGCTTATTCTGTAATGTTTTGATCTCACTCCCGCGGTCACCTTTTGTATAATGCATGTCTTTTTTATTCTTTTGTTCCTTCTTTATTTCCTTTTTGTTTTCTTTCTTTGCCTCTCCCGTTTCTACCCCTCCCAAAAGGGAAAGTGTCTGTTCATCTACAGCTCCCGACACCGGAAGTCGGTGGTCTTTTTGGAACTGTTCCACGGCAGCCGCCGTATCCCCGCCATAGATACCGTCAGAAGCGCCAGTGAGATAGCCTGCCGCCGCAAGACGGTCCTGCAGTTCAGCAATCATATCCCCCCGATTTCCCTGGGCATATACGATCCCGCCTCCATCACGATATCCTTTCCCGTCATCTTCTTTCAGCTTTGCCTGTGTGCTGTCATCTGCTTTTCCCGTAACAGGGAGTCCATGATCTTTTTGAAATTCCGATACCGCCTTCACCGTGGTCGATCCATAGTCGCCATCTACCGTACGCGCCAGATATCCCGCTTCTACCAAATCATTCTGCAAGGATTCCACAGCGGCGCCACGCATTCCCATGTGAAGAATTTCTGCCGATACGGAGCCTGCCATACACAGCCATAAGGCCGCAGCAAGTTCCAAAATATATAATTTACGCATTTCTTTTACCTCCGTAAAAAATTCATGTGTATTTTACCATGGACGATATTTTTTGTAAAAATTCCTCAGAATGAAATACCATTCAATACACAAAAAACCGCGGTGAAGTCATCGCGGTTCTCATTCCTATTATTTTCTATACAGCCCCATGGCATGAATTGCATTTTCATACGTCACACGGGCTTTCGCACGGGCGCGGACGGCACCGTCATCAAGAATGGCATCCAGTTCGGGAGTTCCTGTAAGTTCATCATATCGGGAACGGATCGGACTAAGTTCTTCTACTACCAGATCAGCTACATCTTTCTTGAACGTGCCGTATCCCTGTCCGTCATACATCGTTTCTATTTCTTCAAAAGTCTTTCCGGAAATAGCCGAATGGATACTCATCAGATTGGAAACGCCGGGCTGGTTCGCCTTGTCATAGTGGACATGCGCCATTGAATCGGTGACTGCCTTCTTTATTTTCTTCACAATTGCATCTGCCGTATCCAGCATATGGATGGTCGCCCATTCATTATCATCAGACTTGCTCATTTTACCTGTCGGCTCCTGAAGGCTCATGACTCTCGCCCCGCCCTGGGGGGCCCACATTTCAGGAATGGTGAATACTTCGCCATACTTGCGGTTAAAACGTTCCGCCAGATCCCTTGTAATTTCCATATGCTGGCGCTGGTCTTCACCAACCGGCACGAGATTTGCCTGATACAGGAGAATATCGGCAGCCATAAGGGGCGGATATGTTAAAAGTCCCAGGGGAATAAACCCCTCTTTCTTTTCCTCTTTCTGTGCTTTTGACTTATACTGCGTCATGCGTTCCATTTCTCCCACATACGCACTGCAAATCATCATCCATCCAAGCATGGCATGCTCCGGTACTTCCGACTGGACAAAAATCGTCGCCTTCTTCGGATCCATCCCTGCCGCGATATAGAGCGCCGCCAGATTCCGTGTCCGTTCATGAAGCAGTGCCGGATTCTGGGGAACAGTAATCGCGTGCTGGTTTACAACACAATAGTAACATTCCGCTTTTTCCTGAAAAGGGATAAAATTTTTCAATGCCCCCAGATAGTTTCCTAAAGTTAAAGAACCGCTGGGCTGGATTCCCGAAAAAATAACATCCATTATGTATCTATGCTCCTTATTCCACAGTGACCGATTTGGCCAGGTTACGGGGCTTATCCACGTCATTGCCCCGTTTGATACCGGTATAGTATGCAAGAAGCTGCATAGGAATGACAGAAAGAATAGGGGCGATAAATTCGTCTACTTTCGGAATTCTCACGATCCCTGTAGTATATTTTTCAAGCTCATGATCATCATCATAACCGATTCCCAGTACATCTGCACCGCGGGCGCGTACTTCCTGTATATTGCTGTACATCTTAGCTCTCACATTATTCTGTGTTGCCACGGCAATAACCGGCGTTTCGGCAGAAATAAGAGCCAGCGTGCCATGCTTTAATTCACCGGCTGCATATGCTTCCGCATGGATATAAGAAACTTCTTTCAGTTTCAGTGCTCCTTCCATGGCAATGGCATAGTCAATAGAGCGCCCAAGATAAAAAATATCTTCTGCTTTAATCAGGCGGTCCGCCACCTCAGACATATGTTCCTTTTCAGTAAGCACTTCTTCAATCTGCTTCGGCAGCTCAAGCAGAGCGGCAGTCAGCTTCTTCACCAGTTCCAAAGAAATACTCTCTTTTACCTGACCCATATAGAGAGCAAGCATCAAAAGGGAAACCAGCTGTGTAGTATATGCTTTTGTAGATGCCACGGCAATTTCCGGGCCGGCCAGTGTGTAAATAGCCACATCTGTTTCACGGGCAATGGAAGATCCGATGGAATTTGTCACCGCGATGCTCTGGGCACCAAGACGCTTTGCTTCTTTCAGCGCCGCCAGTGTGTCGATCGTTTCACCGGACTGGCTGATAACGATACATAACGTTCTTCCCGTCGTCAGAGGACGGCTGTATCTGTATTCCGACGCGATTTCCACGGAAACCGGAATTTTCGCGAACCGTTCGATATAGTGCTTTGCCACCAGCCCCGCATGATATGCCGTACCGCAGGCAGTGATCAAAATATTGTCAATATTTTCAAGACTGTTCTTCGTCCAATTCAGCTTATCAAAAAACACAGTACCGTCTTTTTTCAAATGAATTTTTACAGTATCACGGACTGCTTTCGGCTGTTCATAAATTTCTTTCAGCATAAAATGGTCAAATCCGCCCTTTTCCGCCGCTTCCGCCGACCAGGTAACTTCCTGTACTTTTTTTGAAATAGGAAGACCGTCAGCACTGAACACGGAAACACTGTCTTTTTTTACGACCGCAATCTCCCCGTCATTCAAAATATAAATACGGCGGGTATAATTAATCACTGCAGGAATATCGGATGCAATGAAATTCTCATCTTCGCCAAGCCCTATAATCAGCGGATTATCTTTCTTTGTGCAGATAATCGTATCGGGATCGGCATCATGCATGAATACAAGAGAATAAGAACCATCGATTACAGCAAGCACCTTGCGGACGGTAGAGAAAAAATCACCGTCATCAAGCTCTTCCGCCAAATGGGCAACGACTTCGCTGTCCGTTTCAGACTTGAATACATGGCCTTTTTTCAGAAGATCTTTTTTCAAATCCATGTAGTTTTCAATAATGCCATTGTGAACGATGACAAAATGATTATTTTCATCCCCATGGGGATGGGCATTCACATCTGATGGTTTGCCGTGAGTTGCCCATCGGGTATGCCCGATACCGATATTTCCACGTAAAAGATGGGACTCCAGCGCCTTTTCCAAATTTACCAGACGTCCCGCTTTTTTCTCAATCTCGATTTTCCCATTTTCATACACGGCAATGCCTGCCGAATCATAACCTCTATATTCCAGACGGCGCAGACCTTCTATCAGGAAATCGGAAGCATTTCCATTTCCCACATAGCCCAATATACCGCACATAATATTTCCTCCTGCAAAACTCCAATAAATGAATCATTTATTTCAAAATTCAGCCATGTAATACTAAGTCATTATACCACAACCAGGCAATATTCAGTGTCCCGATAAGCTGCCGGCACCCCCGTTTTCTCAGAAAGAATTTATGATACCCTCCACATCCTGGAGTTCCGAAATACCTGCAAGAGCTGTCATAATACCGATAACAAACAATGCAGTAATCAGCATGCCGCAGAGAAGGAAAGGAGAAATACTGATAAAAAAGGCTTTCCCTTTCCCAAACCCGTAATTTGCACGGATGGCAAGAATGTCTAAGAAAAAGCTCCAGACAACAATAGCAAAAACAGCAAATCTGTGGATGCCGTCCAGGCCAAACTGTCCTATAAGAGAAAAGAAAACAGAAAAAGCATAAGGGATCGACGCGCACATGAACCCCGCCGTAATCCCTCTTGCCGTCCCCCGCCCGCCAAGAAGTCCGGAAATATAATCCACCACGGCACTGTGTAGCAAAAGGAGAGAGCCTGTCCCGACAAAAGATGCCAGAAAAGCCGTCACAAAACTTCCTGCCTCCACGGAAGAAAGGGCAAGAAGCAAAATCACGAACCCCCAGATGATACTGCTTTCTTTCATTTTTTCACCGGTAGTTACATCAGACATCGCGTCTGTGGGATGGGCAAGCAAACGGTATATTAAGTCTAAAACTGTATTCATCATAGCTCCTTAACGAACAGAGGGTGCCGGCGTCTGGGAAAACGTGCCCCATATATTATCTGAAATGTTTTTTGCTAAACTCCTCACAGCACTGTCCATTTCCCCTGCAAGGATATTTTTCCAGGATGTTCCTACGGAATATCTTTTCACCGGTACACTGTCCCCTTCTATTCCGGCGACGCCTCCCGCATAATTCAAGGCATCATAATAATTCCCCATCGCATCAACCAGTCCCAGTTCCATAGCCTGCTGGCCGGTAAAAATCCGTCCGTCAGCCACACTTCTTACACGGCTTTCTTCCATACGTCTTCCGTCAGCCACGGTCTTCACAAACTGGCTGTAAATATCATCCACCATGGTTTGAAGCATTTTCTGCTCGTCTCCGGTCATGGGCCGGTACATAGAAAGAATATCTTTATGGGCACCGCTTTTGATTTTTTCATTTTTTACACCCAGCTTACCCATAAGCTCTTCAACATTCGTATAATCCATGTACACGCCAATACTTCCTGTCAGGGTAGCGGGATTGGCAAAAACATAATCGCCTTTGCTGGCGAGCCAGTATCCTGCAGAAGCACACATATCCCCCATGGAAACGACGATCGGCTTTCCCGCATTCTTAATCTTGTCCATTTCTTCCGCAATTTCCTGCGTTGCTCCCGTAGAACCGCCGGGACTGTTAATGCGGAGAAGGACGCCCTTTACCCGATTATCCTTCCGCGCCTGTTCCATTTCATACATCACCTGCTCGCTGGAAACGCCTTCTGACGCCCCCAGGAGAGTTCCATTGCGAGGACCGCCGTAAATAGTACCGTCAATACGGATTTCCGCCACATAGTCCTTACCCTTCCCGATGGCGGACGTCTTTTTCCATTCAGGCATAAAACCTGCCGCTGCAGCGGAAATAACAAGAACCGCCAGCATCACCATGATCCATTTTTTAATTTTACTATCCATTGTTAATCTCCTATCTTGTCATTCCATTATACCATCATCATGAATACAAGAAAAATCAAGCCAGAAAAAAAGGTTTCTCCAAAGATGTTTCCATCATTCAGCGAAACCTTTTCTGGTGACCGGTATGGGATTCGAACCCATACTCTCTGCGCTGAGAACGCAGCGTCTTAACCGTTTGACTAACCGGCCATGTGTTCCATATTATAACCGGCACTGACTGAAATTTCAAGTATTTTTTACATACATGGTTTCCGATCCCCCTTGTTTTTTTCATAGAGAATCAAAAGACCTTTCAAAGTAAGCATGGAATCCACCTTGTCAATCGTTCGGGATGCGCCCGCCATAAGCGTCGCCAGACCGCCCGTAGCAATGACCTTGATATCATTCCGTTTCATTTCCGCTTTAATACGGGTAACGATTTCATCAATCTGTCCCACGAAGCCGTAGTAAATCCCTGCCTGCATGGCAGACACGGTATTTCGACAAATAATGGAATTCGGTTTCAACAGTTCGATACGCGGCAGTTTGGACGCCCGTTGGAAAAGGGCTTCCATGGAAATACTGATCCCCGGAGCAACAGCCCCGCCAAGATAATTCCCTTTTTCATCGATGACACAAAACGTTGTCGCCGTTCCCAAATCGATAACAATAAGAGGGCACTTATATTCAGCGATGGCGGCTACCGCATTAACGATACGGTCAGCCCCCAAATCTTTCGGGTTGTCATAAAGGATATTCAGTCCTGTTTTAATTCCCGGTCCCACAAGAATAGGATTCACGCTGAAATAACGGCGCGAAAGAGATTCAAGGATAGGAATAATCGGCGGTACTACCGTTGAAATAATGACATCTTCAATATCGGAAAACTGAAGTCCGTTAATACGGAACAGCGTTCCCAACACACTGGCATAGCCATCAGCAGTCTGGAGTGTATCCGTTGCCAGACGCCAGTGATTGAGCAATTCCTTTCCACGGTAAATACCACAGACAATATTTGTATTCCCTACATCAAAAGCAAGCAGCATTATTCATCGCCTCTCAGAATAAAGGTGCCTCCGGATCCGGATTTCCCCTCTTGGTTTATAAATCACGAAACCGTAATTTATCACATGTGTATCATGCAATAAAGACTCGATTCTGTCAAGCAAAAAAGGCAGAGGATCCGCCTTTCATTAAATTTATTCATTTAAAAAGAGTCCCGCGTTTCGGAGTGCTTTTTGTATACGTATGCCGCAGAATACACCGGCGGCTACCTTGATGAGATCAAATCCGATAAAAGGGAAAACGGTCATCGTAAGAGCTGTCCAAAGCGGCATTTCTTTACCCAAACCAAGAGAAAAGTACATCATGAACCAAACCGTCCCCAACGCGTAGCAAAGGATGAGCCCCAGAAGCGCAAATACTCCCTGGGTGAAAAAGCGGCTTTTTTCTTTAAGATATATCCCGCTGAAACCGGCCATAAGAATAAATCCGATATAATAACCGCCCACAGGGCTCAGGAAAATACCAACCCCTGCCTTGCCCATCGTAAGAATGGGAACGCCCAGTGTGCCAAGAAGAAGCCACACGGAAATGGAAACCGCACCCCATTTCCAGCCAAGGACACCACCGGCAAAAGCACAAACAAACGTCTGTAATGTAACCGGCACCGCCCCGACAGGAAAAGCGAACTGGGAAAGTACCGCCATGATTCCCGCAAATAAAGCGGCACCCGACATATAATGAAATTTATTTCTGTCCATAAATTATTTTACTTCTTTTCTGTTTTATCTTTGCGGAATTGGCGCATCTGCCGGACGGATGGAAACATCGCCTGCCATTACGCGGCGGACTTCCCTGCCGGTATCTACCAGGAGGCAGCCGTCATCATCAATATCCACAGCTTTGCCAGTATAATTATCATTGCCGAAAATCACGCGCACCTCTTCGCCAAGAGTCACGGATAATTTCCGCCAGTCATCAAGTACGCGGCCAAACCCTTCTGTCTGCGCCAGCTTATACTCCGCTTCCAGCTCGGCCAGGACGGCTGCCAGCAAATCCCGGCGGGACACATTAACCCCTTCGTTCAGGAAAGATGTCGCATGGCCGCGGAAATCTTCAGGGAATTCCTTTTCCTTCATTCCCGTATTGATGCCGATTCCCATAATAATATAATCAATCTTTTCCATAGAAGCCGACATCTCGCAAAGCATCCCCACCAATTTCTTCCCATGATAGAGAATATCGTTGGGCCACTTGATACCTGCATCAGCAAGTCCGAGACGGCGGATACCGCGGCAGACTCCTACTGCTGCAAGGAGCGTGCTCTTTGATGCCTCCATCGGGAAAAACGTGGGACGGAAAATGACAGAAAACCAAATCCCTTTCGCAAAAGGAGAATAAAAATGCCTTGTAAGGCGTCCGCGGCCGGTCGTTTGTTCCTCTGCCACGACGATCGTCCCCTCTTCCGCGCCTTCCCTTGCAATCTTTTTGGCTTCTTCATTTGTGGACGGTGTCGATTCAAAATAAACCACTTTCTTTCCAAGCGTTTCCGTATGGAGAACACTGGCAATTTCCAAAGGTGTCAGTAAATTCGGCGCATAAATCAGCCGATATCCTTTCCGTGTGCTTGATTCAAAAATATATCCCCTGCTTTTCAGAATATTGATATGCTTCCAGATTGCTGTACGGGATACGTTTAAATCTCTGGATATCTGTTCCCCCGACACATAATTTCCATTTGCTTTGCGGAAATACTCCAGTATTTCATTGCGCATAATATCCTCCTTTTCCTTTCAGAACTTTCCTTCATTATAATTTTCGGCAATCCCTTCGTCAACTTATTTCATTTACGACCTTTACATTAAAAAGAGAGCCGTTTTGGAGGCTCCCTTTCTTCTTTTTACAAAATGTAATTTGATGTATCCATATCCTTCGTGATTTCCCCAAGCTTTTGCCTCACATAAGCACCGTCAATGGTAACTTCTTTATTTTCCAGCTCAGATGCTTCAAAAGACAACTCCTCCAGTACCCGCTCCAGAATCGTATAAAGCCGCCTCGCACCGATATCTTCCGTTTCCGAATTCACCGCAGATGCGATTTCCGCAATCGCACTGACAGAATCTTCCGTAAACGTCACTGTGACGCCTTCCGTTTCCAAAAGCGCCGTGTACTGCCGGATCAAAGCCTGCCGCGGCTCTGTTAAAATCTTCCGCAGATCCTCCTCTGTAAGGCTTTTTAATTCTACACGGATCGGGAACCGTCCCTGCAGCTCAGGAATCAAATCGCTCGGTTTTGATACATGGAACGCACCAGCCGCCATGAAAAGAATATGATCCGTCTTTATTCGTCCGTACTTGGTCTTCACCGTCGCCCCTTCCACAATGGGAAGGATATCCCGCTGCACCCCTTCACGGGATACGTCAGGCCCGCCGGATGCACCGTGTCTCCCCGCAATCTTATCGATTTCATCAATAAAAATAATGCCCCGTTCTTCGGCAAGCGCAACCGCCCTGTCACGGACAACATCCATATCCACCATCTCTTCGGCAGAAACCTCCGCAAGAACAGTTTTGGCCATGCGCACTGTCATTTTCCTCTTCTTCATCTTTTTCGGCATCATGGATGCGAATATTTGAGAAATCCGGTTCGCCTGTTCATTGTCCGCTGTATCTTCAATGTTTCCTTTTTCTTCTAATTCCACTTCTATTTGGCGGTCGTCCAATTCGCCGCTCCTGATACGGGCAAGCAGATTCTTTCTTCTCTCCCTTTCCCCTTCATCTGAAACACCTGTCTTCTCCGCCTTTTCCCCTAAAATAATTTCCATGGGAGATCTCGTTTCCTTTTTCTTTGCAGGGCACATGATTTCAGCAATTTTCTGCACCGCCGCCTCTTCCGCATCTTTCCCGTGACGGCCTGATTCCTGCTTCTTCACAAGGCGCACCGCTTCTTCCGCCAAGTCGCGCACCATAGATTCCACATCGCGGCCCACATAGCCGACTTCCGTATACTTCGTCGCTTCCACCTTTACGAAAGGGGCACCTGTCAAAGCAGCAATGCGGCGGGCAATTTCCGTCTTTCCCACTCCGGTGGGACCGATAAGAAGAATATTCTTCGGACTTACTTCACGGGCTATTTCCTTAGGAAGCCGGCTGCTGCGCCAACGATTGCGCAGAGCGACAGCGACAGACCGTTTCGCATCCTGCTGTCCCACAATGTATTCATCAAGATATTCCACAATTCTCCGTGGTGTCAGATCTTTCATCCTATTTCCTCCACAATCACATTATGATTCGTATATACGCAGATATCCGCCACCACATGGAGTGACCGTTCCGCAATCTCCCGCGCCGATAAATCCGACACTGAACACAAAGCGCGAGCTGCGGCAAGAGCATAATTCCCGCCGCTCCCGATTGCCAGTATGCCGTCATCCGGCTCGATAACCTCTCCGCTGCCTGATACAAGAAATAGATGGTCGCCATCCGTCATAATCAAAAGAGCTTCCAGCTTTTGGAGCACCCGATCCCGCCTCCACTCTTTGGCGAACTCCACGGCAGCACGCACCAGATTTCCATTGCAATCGGAAAGTTTCCCTTCAAATTTATCAAAAAGGGCAAATGCATCCGCCACGGAACCGGCAAATCCGGCGATGACCTTTCCATGATACAGGCGGCGCACCTTCCGCGCCGTATTCTTCATCACCACGGCATTGCCCATCGTAACCTGCCCGTCACCGGCCACAGCCGTCTGTCCGTCTTTCTTTACAGCCAGTATCGTTGTTGCAGTAAACATATTTCCTCCTTGTACTTCTATGGTTGACTTCCTTTATTATACTCCCGCGATAAAAGCCGTTCCCCCAAAAGAAACGGCTTTGTTCTATTTCTTTATAAATGCATCCAGAACGGATAATGCCCGCGCCGCCAGCTTTCCATTCTTTTCTCTTTTCTTCACTCTTTCAGGCAAAGGAGGCAGCAATCCGAAATTCACATTCATCGGCTGGAAATCTTTTCCGATAAAATGAGAAATATAATGGCAGAGCGCGCCAATTGCCGTCTCCTTCGGGAATGCCCGCGGCTCCTTCCCCGCCGCCCGCGCGAAAGCGGAACAGGCTGCCGCGATTCCCGATGCTGCCGATTCCACATACCCTTCCACGCCTGTCATCTGCCCTGCAAAGAAGAGTCCCTTCCGTGCCCGCGTTTCCATGGTGGCTTCCAGCAAATCGGGCGAATGGATATAGGTATTTCGATGCATCACGCCATAGCGGACAAACTCCGCATCAGCAAGTCCGGGAATCATGCCAAAAACTCGTTTCTGCTCACCCCATTTCAGATGAGTCTGGAAGCCGACAATATTGTACATCGTATCTTCTTCATTATCCTGACGCAGCTGGACAACAGCATACGGTTCCTTCCCTGTCCGCGGATCAGGAAGTCCTACCGGTTTCATCGGCCCGAAACGCATCGTATCCTTACCACGCTGCGCCATCACTTCCACAGGCATACACCCTTCAAAGACATTTCCTTCTTCAAACCCGTGGACTTCCGCTGTCTCCGCCGTCCTGAGCGCCTCATAAAATGCATTGTATTCCTCTTCGTTCATGGGGCAGTTCAGGTATGCCGCCTCTCCCTTATTGTAGCGGGACATCCGGTACACGATGTCCATATCAAGGGATTCTTTCATCACGATGGGCGCTGCGGCATCATAGAAGTGAAGTCCTTCGCCGCCGCAGAATTTTTCTATGCTGTCCGCAAGAGCGCCGTCCGTCAGCGGCCCGGTCGCAATAATCATGATTCCTTCTTCCGGTATTTCCCTGATTTCTTCATTCACAAATGTAATTCGCGGATGGCTTTTTATCTTTTCCGTCACTGCCGCCGCATATCCGCTACGATCCACCGCTAGAGCACCGCCTGCAGGGACACGGTGGGCATCGGCACATTCCATAATCACCGACCCGAGCCGGCGCATCTCTTCTTTCAGAAGTCCTACCGCATTGGTAAGAGCCGCCGCACGGAAAGAATTGCTGCACACCAGTTCCGCACAATATCCCGTATGATGGGCAGGCGTTCCGATTGCCGGACGCATTTCCGCCAGCTTCACGGGAACCCCCATTTCCGCCAGCTGCCAGGCAGCCTCGCTTCCTGCTAAACCGGCTCCGATTACCGTAACCTTCTCCATCAATCACCGGCTCCTGTTTTTGTTTTCCCCGCCACCCCGGCAGTCGTCTTCTTTGCAGTTGTTGTCTTTTTCTTTGCTGCCGAAGTTTTCGCTACAGTTTTCTTTTTCGGATGCATTGTGCACTCGGGATTAGAACAGATAATCTCCTCTTCTTTATTTTTCCGAACCTTCTTTACCTTGATCGCGCCGCAGACGGAGCAGAACTCATTAACCGGTTCATCCCAGACTGCCATATCGCAGGCCGGATAACGGCTGCAGCCATAGAAGTAACGTCCCCGCTTTGAGCGGCGCTTCACCAAATGCCCCTCATGGCATTTCGGACACTCTATGCCCGTATCAATAACGATCGCTTTGTTCTGGCCGCATTCCGGGCACTTCAGATATCTGCCGTACGGCCCCTGGCGGTACACCATCTTCGCACCGCACTTGTCACAATCCACATCGGAAATCTCTTCCTTTTCTTCTCCCGTATGATAAGGCTTGATATTTTTGCAGGAAGGGAAATTCGGGCAGGCGAGATATTTCCCGTAACGGCTCATCTTTACAATCATATGGGCACCGCATTTTTCGCAGATTACATCGGATACTTCCTGATTTTCTTCCTTCGCTTTCGCTGCCTCCAGGTTGGCATTCTGCAGTTCCTTTTCAAAAACATCCCAGAACCCGCTCATGACCTTTTTATACGTTGCTTTGCCGTCAGCAATTTTATCCAGCCAGGTTTCCAGCTGCGCGGTGAAATCCACACTGACAATACCGGCAAAATATTTCTTTAAAAGATCTGTCACTTTGAACCCGATATCCGTGGGAACAAACTGTTTTCCCTCTTTTTCCACATACTTGCGCCTCTGGATGGTATCCAAAATAGGCGCATATGTGGACGGCCGTCCTATGCCCTTTTCCTCAAGCGTCTTAATCAGGCTGGCTTCCGTATACCTTGGCGGCGGCGCGGTGAAATGCTGCTCTCCTTCCGCCTTTGTATTGAGTACCGTATGTCCTTTATGGAGCGCCGGCAGAAGAGGAAGCTCTTCATTATCCTGCTTCTTTTCTTTTACCGTCCAGAGTACCGTAAACCCATCAAACAATACCTGCGTCCCTGTCGCGCGAAGTGTGTAAATGCCGCTTTGGAGCACTGCATTCGTCGCCTGGGAAATCTGGGGCGCCATCTGGCTTGCAAGGAATCGGTTCCAGATCAGTGTATACAGCCGGAGCTGGTCACGGGACAAAACGGCCGCCAGCATATCCGGAGCAAACTGCAGATTCGTGGGACGAATCGCTTCATGGGCATCTTGAGAATCCTTCCCCCTGGCATATACATTCGGTTTAGGCGGCAGATAGTCTTTCCCGTAAACACGTTCAATGTATGGCCGTACCTGCTTGATCATTTCATCAGAAATACGGGTCGAATCGGTACGCATGTATGTAATCATCCCTACATGTCCGTGCCCCGGTATTTCAATCCCTTCATAAAGCATCTGGGCAAGAGCCATCGTCTTTTTAGAGCCGAAATTAAGACGGTTGACCGCATCCTGCTGCATTGTGGAAGTCGTGTACGGCGGTTTTGTCTTACGCTGCTTTTTCGTTTTTGTGACCGACGTGATTTCTGCCGGTTGTTTTAAAATCCCCCTGACAACCCGATCCGCTTCTTCCGCATTATGAATTTTTGCTTCCTTCCCGTCAATCTGCGTCAGTTTTGCCTTGAAACTTTCCTTTTCCTCTGTACGGTAAATCCCTTCCACCGTCCAGTATTCCACAGGCTTAAACGCCCGTATTTCTTCTTCCCTTTCACAAATCAGACGTGTCGCTACCGATTGTACGCGTCCCGCGGAAAGGCCGCGGTAAACCTGCTTCCACAGCCACGGTGAAAGCTTGTACCCAACAAGACGGTCAAGCACGCGGCGTGCCTGCTGGGCATCTACACGGTTTAAATCAATCGGTTCGGGATGGAGTACCGCCTCTTTAATCGCCGGCGGCGTGATTTCATGAAAGGCGATACGCGCATTTGACCGGGGATCCACATCAAGAAGTTTCGACAAATGCCAGGAAATGGCTTCCCCTTCACGATCAGGGTCCGTTGCCAAAAGAATATCTTTCGACTTATTTGCTTCTTTCTGCAAATTTTCAATAACATCGGCCCGTTCTGCCGAATTAACATACTCCGGCTTGAAATCATTTTCCACATCCACACCAAGCGTACGCTGCGGCAAATCACGTAAATGACCCATGGAGGCAAGCACCTTATAATCGGATCCCAAAATACGCTCAATCGTCTTCGCCTTTGCCGGAGACTCCACGATAATCAGGTGTTTCCCCTTGGCATTCGGTTTCCTTGTGAAAAGTTTTTCCCCCGCAGAAGACCTTTTCTTCTTATCCTTCACGGTGATCGTAATCTGTATAGCCAAAATACCCTCCCTATACTACATGAAATACAGCATATATCTCATTTATATTATCCGCGTCCTGTTGTAATAAACCGGCCGGATCCCGTTTCCTTTATAAACCCTTTAAGCTGAAGCCGGAGCAGGAGCATCGTAATCTTCATCACCGACATTCCTGACTGCTGGAGAATATCCTCCGCCGTTACTTCCTCTCCTGTACAGCAGAAACGATACACCACTTCCTCTTCCAATGTCAACTGTTCAGGAGATTCCTTCTTGGAAGAAATACTCTTTTCGCTCCACCCGTATTCAGAAAGGATATCCTCGTAGGACGTACAGCAAATCGCCCCGCTCCGTATCAGATGATTGGTTCCTCTGCTCGAATCGAGCCAAATATTTCCTGGAACGGAAAAGACATCCCGTCCTTCTTCCAATGCAAAGTCGGATGTAATAAGGGCACCGCTCCGTTCTGCCGCCTCCACCACAAGGATTCCCCGGCTCATTCCCGCGATAATCCTGTTCCTCGCGGGAAACTGCCTCCCCAGAGGCGGCGTCCCCGGCGGGTATTCAGAAATAATCGTACCGCCATTATCAATGACTTTTTGGAATAAATTTTTATTTTCCGGAGGATATACATGATCCAGCCCGCAGGCAAGCGCCACCACCGTCGGACTTTCTCCGCGCAATGCCCCTTCATGCGCAGCGCTGTCGATCCCCCGCGCGCCGCCGGAAACCACCGTCACTCCATTTTCGGCCAGACCGCAGGCTATCCGTTCTGCCGTCTGCACACCATAAGGCGTCGCTTTCCTCGAGCCTACAATCGCCACCGTCTTCTCAAAAACAGGATCATTTCCTTTATAAAATAAAACAGCCGGAGGATTTGCCGTCGTCTGTAAAAGCGGGGGATACAAATCATCCTCCCATGTCACGCAGCGAATCTGCAGCCGGTATAACTTTTCCCCTATTTCTTCAGGCTCCGTTTCTTTCCGGTACGCCAAAAAAGACGCTTCCGTCTTCCCCTTCAGCAAATGAGATCCCACAATCTCCCTATCGGAAGCTTTCCACACATCTTCCGCCGTTCCGAACGCCTCCATGAGAGTCCGCATATGTTTGGCTCCCAGCCTTGGACAACCTGGGAGCGCCGCTGCAAATATATCCATCATGACCTCCGGGGAAGCATATTTCTGTAACTGAGCGCTTCCGCCACATGCTCGGGCTTAATCTCCGACGTACCTGCCAAATCGGCAATCGTACGGGATACTTTAATGATACGGTCATAACTTCTCGCGGATAAATGGAGCTTTTCAAAAACCTCACGGAGCAGCTCCGACCCCTCCGCGTCCAAACGGCAGGTTTCCCGAAGCTGGCGGTGCCCCATCTGCGCATTATTCTGCATATGCCACTTAGACAACCGTTCCGACTGCATGGCCCTCGCCGCCGCTACACGTTCCGCAATCCGTGCCGAAGATTCCCCTTTAATCGTTGCTGTGAGTTCACTATACTTCGGACGCATCACCGACACATGCAAATCAATCCTGTCCAAAAGAGGACCGGAAATCTTTCTGCCGTAACTCCGTATTTCTCCATCACTGCAGGTACAGGGATGGTCAGGATCCCCAAGATATCCGCAGGGACAAGGATTCATTGCGGCAATCAGTACAAAATCGGAAGGATATACAAAGGATGCATTTACCCTTGAAATATGCACCTCCCGATCCTCCAGCGGCTGCCGGAGAACTTCCAGCACCGCCCGTGGAAACTCAGGAAGTTCATCTAAAAATAAAACACCATTATGGGCAAGTGTCACCTCGCCGGGACGAGGAATCGTACCTCCGCCGATAAGCCCGGCCATGGAAATCGTATGATGAGGACTGCGGAACGGACGCTCACGGATGATATCCTCCGCCTTGAACAGTCCGGCCACCGAATAAATCTTTGTCACCTCAAGAGCCTCCTCCCGCGTCATAGGAGGAAGAATCGTCGTGATGCGGCGTGCCAGCATCGTTTTCCCTGATCCGGGCGGCCCCGTCATAAGGACATTATGGGACCCTGCCGCCGCTATTTCCATAGCACGCTTCGCCATGATCTGTCCCTGCACCTCGGCAAAATCCACATCACTCAACTTAGATTCCGCCGCTTCCCGCCGCTTGGCAGGAGCCATCGGGATATGCCCCAAAAGATACTCCACCAGTTCGCCAAGCGTCTTTGGCGCGTACACAGTCACATTTTCACAAAGAAGAGCCTCCCCGGCAACCGCGGGGCTCATGAAAAAAGTAGAAATCCCTGCTTCCCGTCCGGCAAGAACCATGGAAAGCACACCGGGCACCGAACGTATTTCCCCCTGCAAAGAAAGCTCTCCGATGAACATCACCGATGCAAGAGCCTCTTTCGGAATCACCCCGCTTGCCGCCAGCACCCCCATGGCAATCGGCAGATCAAGACAGGAACCGTCCTTCTTCAAATCCGCAGGCGCCAAATTCACCGTCACCTTTTCGATAGGAAAAAAATATCCGGAATTCCGTATCGCCGACTGGACACGCTCCTTCGACTCCTTCACGGAAACCGCAGGCAGCCCGACAATATCAAAAGTCGGTGACGCACGGCTGATATCCACCTCCACAGTAATCACATGACCATTCAAACCAAACGTACATGTCCCAAACACCTGCGCAAACATGGCATCTCCCTCTCTCAGAACGCATTCTTCGTATGACGCAACCGCACCGCACGCCCCGGCGCCATCATGACTTCCACCACATCAAAACGGATCCGGATATCACGCAAATGACGCGCTAAAAGAAATACCTCCGCCGTATAACGGATATGCCGCTGCTTATACACAGTCACCGCTTCAATCGGTTCCCCATATAAACGGCTCCGCCGGGTCTTCACCTCGATAAATACAAAAACGCTTCCGTCCTTCATGATGAGATCGATTTCCCCATGTTTACACCTGAAATTCCGGGTGACCAAAGTCATCCCCTTCTCCTCCAGGTACAAACAAGCCCGATCCTCACCCATCCGTCCGAAAGCTGTATTTCCCATAGCGCCTCTCTATTTACCACTCTCTTCCTTTCTTATTATTGTAAGTAAAAAGAAATGCAATAGTCAAATGCGATTTAAGATGCAAATCACGAAATTGGTTCATTCTGTAAATAAATCTTCTTCATTAAAAACTGAACGATCGCGCCATTTTATATAGCAGTTAATGTAAAGAAGCCTTAGCCTCCCCGCCAGATAAAAGGCAAGGATTCTAAGACTTTTCACCTGTCAGCATTGTAGAAAAAGATAACAGGAAAGTCAAATTTCTAAGCTGCCTATGCGGCAGTTAACAGAACGGAACACCGAAAGGGGGTGATGATGATTTTCTAAGCTGCCTATGCGGCAGTTAACTGTGGTGGTTTGGTGTCTGTAAGGGTAATGTATTTCTAAACTACCTATGCGGCAGTTAACTAATAAATAAAGGGGGAAAGGGAAAGTGAAAATTTCTAAACTACCTATGCGGCAGTTAACTATATTGCCGGATACCGAATCGGAGACATTATTTTCTAAACTACCTATGCGGCAGTTAACCTTTGCGCGATTTGTTTATCAATCTGAAGACATTTCTAAACTACCTATGCGGCAGTTAACACATGCCTGATTTATCCCCGTCATTAATTGATTTTCTAAACTACCTATGCGGCAGTTAACATGAGTATGGGGGATATGAGCCCGGAAGCACTTTTCTAAACTACCTATGCGGCAGTTAACGCAGGACGCCGAACGCAAGAATACGCTTTGCTTTTCTAAACTACCTATGCGGCAGTTAACCATGCATGCGAAATTGTCCGGATATGATAGACTTTCTAAACTACCTATGCGGCAGTTAACCAGCAATGGGATCGCTTGCGTCGATTGGAACTTTTCTAAACTACCTATGCGGCAGTTAACATAAATTATCTTTATACCACGCAATAAAAAAGATTTCTAAACTACCTATGCGGCAGTTAACTCTCCCCCGCCCTATAATTTGAACAGGAAGGATTTCTAAACTACCTATGCGGCAGTTAACTCCTCTTCTCTCCTCTAATCTCCTCTCCTCTGTTTTCTAAACTACCTATGCGGCAGTTAACAAGAACTGCGGATTAAAGAGCTAAATCGCTATTTTCTAAACTACCTATGCGGCAGTTAACGCTGCTGCTACAATGCCAGACCGAATGACTTATTTCTAAACTACCTATGCGGCAGTTAACATCAATGCATTTTTAGTTGAAGATGTGGAGCATTTCTAAACTACCTATGCGGCAGTTAACATACAGTAAAAAAAGGAGACAGAATCGCACAATTTCTAAACTACCTATGCGGCAGTTAACGAACAGAGTGCTAAACTGTTCTTTGGTTAAAGTTTCTAAACTACCTATGCGGCAGTTAACTGTCAGTAGCGGGGAAAAGAGAGGGATTAAAATTTCTAAACTACCTATGCGGCAGTTAACGCTCAGAGATTCCAAGCTGTACTTGCTGATGATTTCTAAACTACCTATGCGGCAGTTAACATGTAGTAAACGCAAGTGCCGTAAATCGTGTATTTCTAAACTACCTATGCGGCAGTTAACCTGAACGTAGATCTTGACCCGGCGATTTCTTTTTTCTAAACTACCTATGCGGCAGTTAACCGAATAAAAAATGGTACTATGAAGACGAAGAATTTCTAAACTACCTATGCGGCAGTTAACAGCTCTCAAATTTAGTGCCAAACAACGTTTCATTTCTAAACTACCTATGCGGCAGTTAACATTACTTAATCCGTCTCGCGCCCACGCCTGCATTTCTAAACTACCTATGCGGCAGTTAACCGAAGCGTTTTTTGAAGAAATTCGGCGCTGCATTTCTAAACTACCTATGCGGCAGTTAACATGCCCGCGGTGGCTGGCTGACGGTCAATTCTTTTCTAAACTACCTATGCGGCAGTTAACGTTGATGAGAATTGGGTGTCAGAAGTGGTGGATTTCTAAACTACCTATGCGGCAGTTAACAATGAAACGCGGATTTATGCCCATAGCAGGCATTTTCTAAACTACCTATGCGGCAGTTAACTGATGAAAAATGGTTGAACAAAACGGCTAAATTTTCTAAACTACCTATGCGGCAGTTAACGGGAAGCAAGCGGGCGTATTATTTCAGTTGATTTTCTAAACTACCTATGCGGCAGTTAACCTGATAAATCGGCATAGTTCCGTTTGGTAAAATTTCTAAACTACCTATGCGGCAGTTAACTTTACTTTAAAACGCCGCTTGCACACACAAAATTTCTAAACTACCTATGCGGCAGTTAACAGCACCAAAACGGTCGAAGGTTTAAGAAAATTTTTCTAAACTACCTATGCGGCAGTTAACCCGGCTTGATCCCACCTATTCTCATCACACATTTTCTAAACTACCTATGCGGCAGTTAACGATGCCGGAGCGGAAAAAGAATCCGACAGCACGTGCGCTTATACATCTTTCTCCCACTTTAACCCAAATTTATTCCTGCTTTGAAATATATTGATTTAATCGCATTTTTCAAACGCCGTAAAAATTTGGGTTAAAATTCCGGAACGGTTCTGTTATTACTTAAACCATAGGTTCCGCATTCTGTCAAGGCATATTCTTCTTCTACCCGCTTTTTTATAAAAAGGCTAAATGTTCCTCCGCGGGAAAGGCTTTTCATCTGTATGTAAGGCAGTCTGACAGATTTTCTCTTTCCTTGCAGAAGCCGGGCAGCCTCTTCGATCGTTACTCCCGGATGTCTTTTTGTATAGCGTCTCGCTTTCACCCAGATTGAACCTTCCGGTTGGTACCTGCTATACACGGCATACCCCCGCAGCTTGCGCTCCGGTACTCTTCTTATGCTTGTACAGTGCACATAATCAAGGAGGCGTCCCAGCACTTTGGACAGGTTGAGTCTTTCCAATTCTTGTGCTTCCGCAAAGACACGGATTTTTTCTCCCAGACCTGTTTCCCTATATTCGGGAAATGAAACGGCATAGGGGTTATGTCCGCTTTTATTTTTTTCATCTGCAAAAGCAATATGGAGCTGGGTAAACACTTTGGTCCAAAGGAAGGCAAGCGATACTTCCGCACACGGGAGCAAGGTGATTTCCTGATAGTATTCCATGGCTTATTCCTTTTCGCTCTGACCAAAAACACCGCCGCGGACGAGAACAGCCATGACATAGTTTTTGTCATTTTCATCGTCCGGTTCACTGCCGGTTGACCACTGATCAAACAGGGTATAAAAATCTTTTTTCTCTTTTGGTGTGCGGTAGGCTTTCCCAAGAGTGGTGACCGCACCATAGGGTTCAATGGCAATCGGTATCCGTCTGCCTTCTTCCTGAGGATACCAAGTGTCGACGGTTCTGATGGCATTGCTGAGTTTCTGCGAGTGCATAGCGGCCGTACCGTCCACATGGTAAAGAACCTTGCTCTTCTTGCCTTTTCCTTTATCAAGAATCAGTTCTTCGCTGGGATAAATTTCCTGTCCTTTTCCCATAAGTGCGAAGGCTTCCACTTCAATCAGAAGGGATGACCTCTTTCCACAGAGAGTTTCGGCAATAAAAGATGCCAATTCTTCCACTTTTTCACGATTCTTATCAAAATCCTTCAAGCTGAAATCATAAATATTAAATATCCATTTTTTATTTTCTTCTTTTATGGATACAATGACCTCCGCTTTTTCCGCCCCTACACGATTTCTCCAAAGGAAGCGGCCATTGGCTATATTCATCGCATAACGGGCTGACAGCTCTTTAAATCCGTTCTGCTCAATAAATTTCTTTCCTATTTCTTCTATCTTTTTATGATGAGTTTCGTTATTGCATGCAGAAGGATGCTCTACACCGGAAAGGACTTTGATTGTAAAGGATAATTTCAATGTGTCATCGTTTAAAGAAATAGAAGCACTGTCTACGGTCTGCAGATTTGCTTTTTCCACTTCCGCATTCAATTTCATGGGATCATTTTTTACACTATCCTTCAATCGGTTGGAAATGGTTCCTCTTACAGATTTTTCTACCAGCATAACGGGACGGGCTGTTTCATTTCTTTTTTCCCAGGTTGTTCCATACATATAGCCATCCGATAAAACAAGTTTCTTTTCAAAAGAAAGTACAGATGCCAGATTTGATTCTTTTTTCGCCATTTTCATTTCCTCCTGATCATTCCTTATTTTTACAAAGATATAATTGATTGGTTTCTTCATAGGCATAGTGCCACATCATTTCATCTATGTCACGGAACCGATGAGCCATCTTAAATTCACCAAGAGTGACTATGCTTTCTGCAAATCGATGGGGCGTATCCGGATCCCGCTGATTTTTCACTTTCCCCAGCGGAGACAACCCTTTAAATCCTACAGCAAGCGGCACAATCCATCCGGCCGCCACCTTTTCATATTTCCAGTCTGTTACCTTCCCGAATTCATCTTTTTCTGCCGTCTGATGTACTTTCAGATAGTGGAGCAGCCTGTCCAGACTGTCTTTTCCTTCCAGCTCTTTCGCTTCCATGAGATCCCTGCGTTCAATAGGTATATAACCGGGCATAAGGTTGGAAATCACTTTCCTAACTGATATAAGATTGTCTTCATCGATACGCATGACTTTGATTTTCCCAGTGTCCAGTATGTCGCCCCCTGCCATTTTCATCCGGGGCAATATTTCCTTTACTGCCTGTTCCAATAATTCCATGTTATTCCCATCTACCCTTTCGACTTCTATCAGAAGGGATACGGAAAGATGGATTCTCGCATCTTCAATAAATGACGGTCTTTCCCCTTTTTCATTAAGTGGATTTGCCGTTCCTACAAGAGAATTTACATAGTCTCCGGGGCCCTTATAAATCTGCAGATTCGTCTTGTGATATGATACCGCTGTTTTTACAAGTCGTATCCCCTCCAGAGCCAGCTCCCTCCTTTCTCCCAACTTTCGTTCCAGTGCATGGACTGCACCGAGCCATGCTGTCATAGCAGGTACTCCGATGGTTAAGGTACTGCTCATGGCATTGGCATTATGAATCCGCAGATGGGATATAAGCAGATATGCTTTCATGACAAACTTCTCATCTCCTCCATAAGCACTTTTATCATTGCGTGCCGGATATGTTTTATTTCCTCCTCGCCCAATGACACACGCTGTTCTTTTTTAATCCTTCTATATTTGTAAATAAACCATTTTGCAAAATACTTCCCTGTTTCCTTCGCCCATTCATCTGTCCGTTCCTCTCTATATTGTTCATCAAGCCATATTTTCTGGATCTGCGGCAGATTAAGGAACTCCCCACCATTGCTCCAGCCGGCAGGCTCTTCCCGTAAACGATAACAGAACTGCAGTATGACATCAATCAGATCACAGACCAGTGCTTCCCTCTTATTCCGAATTTCCGCATTATTCCGTTCCATGAGAAACAACTCATGCAGATTTCGGAACAGGAAGAAATAGGCCCGGTATGGCACTGTTTCCTCAAGGAAATTACGGTGGGGACGACGTATTTTTTCCCCTTCCAGCAGAGCCGGCATAGACATAAGCAGATCCGCTTTTCCCGCTACCCGTACATTAAAGGCGCTGATATTCTGCGCTTTCGTTCCCCCAAAGCCGATGACTGTCCTCTCCATGATTTCATCACATGCATTCCCATAAAACTCGCTTTTCTCATTACGGCAGTCAAACCTGTGCTGCCTCATATTCCTGCTTCTGTCGTTCAGCACTTGCAGAAGGCTTGAGGACGGCAATACGGTCAACAGATGATACGTCCCTTCTCCGGCAGGAAAGTAAATCTGCCGCAGCCTTCCGTCCGTCGCTGCCGGATCGGCAGTCGCCATCATGCGTTCCACTTCCTGTCTCATGGTATCGAAGGATACGCCCAAAGATTCTACTTCTCTCCTAACGTTTTCATCATTTTCATAGATATGCTTCCATAATGGTCTTCCGTCATCCAATGCATAAAGCAGCAATTTCGCTGCGCCCATGTAAGCGGCAGAAGAATATACGATATCCGTTTCACAGTCCACATTTTCCGTCAGTACATAGGCATTTTGTCCCGCTTTATTTTTTCTCTGCAAATACACTTTCACATCGGGATGGGTAAATTTCCCGACATGTGTCGCCATATCGCATTTGGAAAGCAAAGAAACCGTATCCGCCAGCCACTTCTGTGGCGTTTTCTTTTTCCCTGCCGCCGCTTCCGATATGTACGCTGTCAACCCGCTCAAAATCATCCCTCCTGTCTATTTTCTTCCGTTAACTTGAACATACCTAACTGATCTGAATATTTCCATTCATCCACTGTACTGGATCTCCCGTAGGGTATAGTGATTTCTCCATATCTGCAGGAAATCTCATTCATCTGCACATCCTGCGGCACATCACTTGCATCTGATACGTACCGCCTCAAGGCAGCTTCATAATCACGAATAATCCATAACCGTCCCTCCATTTCCTCTGTCATACCACTGTAGTCGATAATTCCTACACTATCTGAAAGCAAAGTCTTCTCCGTTCCTTCATACACAAGAAATTTTCGTTCCCCCTCATCGTACACCGCGCAGGCCTTGATTTCTTCCCCATAGCTTTCACGAAAGCGGCTGCAGCCTTGCGGAAGTGCCGTCATCCACCAGTATTCTTCCATCCATCCGTGCATACACTGCGGCCCGCAATCTCCCTTGCAGTTAAAATCCATCATGCTCGCATGTTCCAGATCAGAGAGTTTTGAGAAATATCTTTTATCATCCGGACAGAATTGCTCCTTATCCAGCATTTCCGGTTTTAAAATTCTCGGTACCGCATCAATCCTTCTGCTCAGCTCTTCTTCATCCACAAGATCATGCATGTCATAACTGTTCAATTTCCGCTTTTCGGTTTCATACCCGGGTTTGCTGTAAGCCGGCTCTTTTCCCTGCCAGGCTTTCAGATTATATGCCATGATTGCCATATTCTTTTTTTCAAGCGTCCCTAAAACCGGCTGACGATGACGAAGAACACGGCCGGCAAGCTGTATGATGGATCGGTACGACGACGGCTCCACCACTGCCCAATCGAAGTCATGATCACGGCCGACTTCCTCCACTGGTGTTGCTACAAGAATAAATATGATATTCTCCTCCGGTGTGCTGTCCAGATGCTTCCGCACGGTTTCATCCTGAAAATCCACTGTGGCAGACCGCGTTTTTCTTGTGAGCACCTTGTCCAGATACCGCTCCTGCTCATGACGGAGAAGAAGGATCTGCCTGCTGTGGTAAGTCATCACTCGGACAGCTGTCCCCTCGCTCCATCCGCATTTCATGAGGTACAGGCTGACTTTCACACAGGGTGTGATATTTGCCACACGAACCACACCGAAAGAAATCCGCTTCTTTGTTCTTTTATCAATGACATGGTGATTTTCATGCAGCTTTTCTATGGCTTCTCTTATATTTTCAAAATAGGAAGTCTCTTTCGCAGCGTCAATGTCATTATCTTCCGCTCTGCAGGGCTGTATATATCCCTTACGCTTTATCGGCTCTTTCCCCAGATTTTCCACTCGTTTACGGATAAATCGATCGTGAATCTTTCGATAAGCCGAATCATCCCCGCTGTCCATCGGTTCCACATCTGTCCTGAACTCATCACAAAGCACAAGAGCACACTGTTTTTTCCCTGTAAAGAAGGAATTGTAACTTTTCAGTCCTGCCTGATATGACCTGTACAGCCCTTCCGCCAGATCAGGCGGTATCGTCGCTGAAGAGATCGCCACATTTCTTCCGCACAATCCCGCCAGATGGACAAGCCTTGCTATGGCAATGAGATCCTTGGAATTGAAATCATCAATTTCATCAATCACCAAATCCGATGACATCAGCCGCAATGAAGGCAAAATATACCTTCCTCCCCGCGTCGTCTCCACAGCCCCCATCATATGATCGATAGTCGCCGCAAGAACAGGCTTGTATAGAAAGGCTTTATTCTTTTTTGATGTCTTTTCATTTACCGTCATTCCTTTTTTATCTGTCTTATTGAAAAAGATATCCAGAAACCGGGACTGCTCCTCGCTTTCCGTATCCACATACTCCAATTCTTCCGGCAGCAGCGGCTCTTCCGATAAATACCCCTTTCTATTTCCCTTTTTCTCTTTATCTTTATCTGCTTCCTTATTTTCCTCATGCAATTTGGTTACAGCACTGGAACCGATAAGGACGGCCAGATCATTTCTGTCCAAATGTATCCGTTCCCTGTATTCATCACCGGTCTGCAGCGTCAACGTACGGAGACCGAGGGCAAGGATATACCGGAGCGATTTCCCGTCCGTCGATACAGCCTGCATGATCTTTGCATTGGCAAACGTCTTGCCGCAGCCGGTGCTTGCCATATTGACTATAAAATACCTGGCACCATCCCCATTCTTCTCCCTAAATGCTCTGATTTTCTCGACAACTGTATCCTGCCATCTGAAAACTGCCGGACTTTTCTTTGCCAACGCCTTTACATCATAGACGCTCTCCATCTGATCACTGAAATAAGGAAGTCTGTGAGCAATATGGGTTGCCTGTTCACAGACCCTGACCAAATGTTCCTCCAGAAACTGCTTTTTCTTTCCGGTCTTACCGTCCGTATTCGCCCACAAATCATTTTTTGCCCATCGGCCCTTATCTGTTTCCTCAGGCAGGGAAGAAACATAATGGTCCGCCAGCATAAGAGACAATCTCGTATAGTGGGCGATAGCCCTGAATGATGGTTTGTATGTTTCCCCTCCCATAATATCCATCAGTCTGTCGTAATCATTTAATAACCGGCCGCACCATTTTTTTATGGCCTTCCGCCAGGCTGCCGCTTTCTCCACAAGGAGTCCCTCCGGAAATACAAAGCAGCTCCTGCGGCACATAATAGTCTCCTCCGCTTCACTCTCATATCCCCAGGACGCATTCAGACTGGAGAATATACTGTGGAAACTTTTTTTCTCCACATTCACCCAGCTATCCTTATCCATAGACGGCAGCCTGTGATGAGACAGGATCAACCACATCAGAAATTTTGCAATCGGCGGCAAATGTGCTGCATCCAGCTTTTTCATATCTGCCTGCCCGTTTCCTTTTTCGTCAATTTGCAGATTCTTTTCTATATCCTCTGTCTTTATCGTTCCTTCGGCCAGTACTTTCAGCCATTTTCTGTCGTCTTCCTCCGCACCTGCGGCAAAAACAAGCGCTTCAAGAAGCTTGCAGGATACCCATTCATGACGGAAGGGATCCATTTTCAATGTCCCTTTATCCAGTTTTTCCTGAAATAACGCTGATGCCTTTCCCCAGTCATGAAAGAGTGCCGCCACCGCTGCCAGCGCTTTTATCAACGGCAGATACTGCCAGTCATTTTCCCACTCATGGTGAAGGATTTCCTTTTGTGTGGAGTGGACAGGCACGATGCCTTCTTCATTAAACATGTCCCGCTTCCCTACAATCCAGACCAGCTCGCTATGGCTCCGTGACCGGATCCAATGACACGCCACTGCTGTACTTTTGGTAGCAGTCCGTCGCAAAAGCGCCTGCACCGTCAGCAACCCCTCTTGCGTAATGACCGTTTTCCACGTATCATTCCCAATTCTGTCTGCAAAACTATCCAGAATCCTCCGCACCGTATAAATAGCCTTCTTCTCGCTCCTGCTCGTAAATATGACCATCATGACCGTTCACCGCCCGCATATAGTCTGCTGCACCGTTTCACTTCATCAAACATAAAATCCAGCGCCTTATGTTCGGTAAACTTCTGTAAGCAGATCTGCCTGAACTCTCTGTCTCTCTGCCCTCTCATGGCACAGATAAAGCTCCATGGCAGGACGATGGCATCCTTGATCAAATCCGCCACATCAAAAACAAGAGCGCCTCGTCTTGTCTTACCATGCATCACCGCGAAGCCGTGAGGAATACCAAGTACCCATAGAGTCGTTGCCGCCAGTCCGTACGCCAGATAATTCCCATGGTCAAGCAGCCTGTTCGCAGGCTGGTCAGAATTACGCTCCCTCGTGAAATCGACTGTTTCCGTATTCTGTGCCGCGTACCTGTAGAGCTTTTTTGTGAATTCCGCCTCCGCTGCCAATACATGGGTCACATCCCCCGCTATTTCCATGCGGCTCTTAAAAACGGAAATCGCTTCTTCTGTCAAAGCATCATCGGTAAAAAAACCTTCATCGGCCAATTCATTGTCTTTATCCCAGACTGTCTGCAGAAAACGGATACGCTTTTTCTGGAACTCCTTTGCCACAGCAAGACGTTTCTTTTCATCAAACCAAAAAGACAGCCACCCCTGCACATATTCTGTCGGCCTGTACTCACTTTGCGGATTCAGCCACTCCACCTCCGTACCGGCAAATAACGGTGTAGCCCCACCACCGCAGAAACCGACAAGTACACCGGCACCGCTGAGCAGCCGCATTGCCGCCTGTGTCACAGAAGTACCGCTGCCCAAAAGAATCACTGTTGTGTTGGCAATCGGAATATTCCAAAACAAGTTTTCTTTTTTCGTCTCCGTCAAATAAACAATACGTCCATCCTTCTGCATGATCCTGCACTTTTCAAGATAATACAGATTCGCCCGCTTAGAATGAAGAATCGTTTTCAAATCCGACTTGACAATATCGTCTTTCATAGCCCTCACCACATCCTTTCCTGCATAATTTTTACTGTGCAACGGATAAGTGCATTTTTAGTTTTCATCAGTACCTTGCAGTAACAAAAAGATTTGATTTCATTTATTCCGGATAATCAGCAATTCACTAATTTTTTATCACCTTTCTCATTTTACCCCTTAAATAAAACCTTGTCAATATAACTAATTATTAGATGGATTTATATTGGATAAAAATAATTTCTTTTGAAAAAATGAACTGCCTATGCGGTAGATAATTATAACCATTTATTAGATCTTCTAAGCTGCTTATCCAGCAGTTGTCTATATTGTACACCATGACAAAAATAAACAGCAACCACAAAATGTTCTTAGCATGGATACATTTGCCGTACTGCTTTTTCTATAGCTCAGCTTCATGAATATTTTGATCATCCTTACTTTTCATTATCCAAGACCTTCAGTTTTTTCATTTTTTCAGTATTCAAATTCTCCAAAGAAAATAATTAGGTTCTTGCCAATTTTCTAAGCACGACCATTCGCTCTTTCTGATTAATTTTTTACCAATTAAAACCGTATTACAGCTTTCCATATTCGCAAGGGTCAATAGTTCATACAAATTTGCATAATCCCTCATGCTTCCTTTCAGACCCAGAGTTTCCTCACACCACTATTTTGCACGTTTATTGAACAACACAACATTTAGCACATCCGCTTCACTTACATATTTGCAGGACAATTGTTCACTTGTTAAATCAGATAAAAGATATCCATTGACAGCATCTGTGTAAATTTTATAGTTAATCTTTAGGATTTCTCTATTTAGATTCCAAAGCCCTGAATACCCATTATCGGGGCAAATCCACTCATAGCTTATCCGAGCTGCTATTTTCTATTAAGATCGTTGAGTCTGTCATTATCAAGCTGCGCCTCATTTTCATTGCATTTCCAAAAACACTCCACAATCCTTTACTCAAAAACGGCACTGTTTTTCTTTCAGTGCCGTTTTCTGTTTCAGAAGTCAAGGCGGAAGGAAATGCGCCCTTCTTTCCATGATACGTTTATGGTTCCGTCAAGGATCTGCACGATGTCGGCAGCCATGGAGAGGCCTACGCCGTAGCCTTTGATCTGGCTGCTGTGGGAGATGTCGTGGCGGTAGAAGCGTTCGAAGAATTTCGTGTAGTCTATATCTTTTCCTTCTGCAAAGTCGTTGGAAATTATTATCGCAAAACCTTTTTCTTTTTTCTCTGTCGTGACTTCCACTTGCACGCTTCCTTTTTCGTCGCAGTATTTCACGGCGTTATCCAGAAGGATGCCGAGGATCTGTCCAAAGAGTTTTTCTTCTGACCGGACGTGGACGCCGGGCGGTATACGGGTTTCGAGCGTCTTCCCCCGTTCAGCCGCCACCTGTCGGAAGTCACCTGCGATGGTTTCCGTGACTTGGGAAATATCCACATCTTCCAGTTTCAGGTTTTCTTTTTCTATTTCCCCGACCCGGGCGAGGGCAACAAGGTCGTTGATAAGGTTCGTCAGGCGTTTCGTCTGTTTGATAATATTCCCTGTCCATTCGCTCTTTCCGCTGATGAGTTCGAGCGCTTCCGTATTCGCCGAAATGATCGCCACCGGTGTTTTCAGCTCGTGGCTGGCGTTTGTGATAAACCGTTTCTGGTTTTCCATATTTCTCACAAAGGGCTTGATGGCCTTGCTGGAGAGGAAGGTGATGATGAGGAAGAAGAGGATGATGCAGAAGAGACCGAGCGCCACGGAGTAGCTGAATATGGATGAGAGGGCGAGAACGTCCCGGGTACAGTCGAAAAAGACAACGAGGGTGTCACCGCTGGCGGTCTGTGTGATTTTATAGTTATAATAGGCTCTGTCTTTAAGGAAGAAATCTTCCGATTTCCCTGTCTGGAGAACCCGTACGGCGAGGTTGAAGGCTTCTTTGGCGTTGAATGCGGCGATGTGGTTGACGTTAATGACCTTCGCTTCCTTTTTGTTCGCGTCAAAGAGAATGGAGAAATATCTCGCCTGATAGGAGAATTCAGGTGTTTCTTCCGCCCAGTTCCCGAATTCGAAGAGTCCTTTCTCCTGCGGCGCGAGGTCGGATGGGATAGTGCCGCCGTTCTGAGAAATGATGTCGGTGATGGACGATATTTCATGGTGTACCCTGACGTAAAGGGAGCCATTGATCAGTCCGACGGCAAGGACGATGATAACCACGACGGAGGCGGTGGCCATCCATATAAATTTGCGGTGGAGCCTGCGTATCATATCCATAGGAGTACCTTCTGTTTCTGTATGTCAATCAGCGGGAGACGATCTGGAGGTGGAAATCGCCGTTTTTCTCTCCTGCTATCCGTATATTTCCATGAACGGCCTCGATTTTTTCTCTGAGGTAGGAAATATACATCCAGACGATGCCGATATCCATATCCGCTTCATCACTCCAGACATAGCGGAAAAGCTCGTCGGTAGAAATAGTTTTCCCTTCGTTCATCATAAGGTAAGAAAGGAGCTTCGTTTCCTTGCTCGACAGGCGGACGGAACTGGTGCAGGAAAGTTCTTGCTCCGCCACATCCAGCTCGACATCGCCTTTTTTCAGCTTCGTCGGCATGAATTCGCCCATGCGCCTTGTCATAGAACGGATGCGGGCGAGCAGTTCCCCCATGGCGAACGGTTTAGCGAGGTAGTCGTCCGCGCCTGCGTCAAGGCCCATGATGCGATCTTCTACCTCCGATTTGGCGGTCAACATGATGACCGGCGTCATATCACCGCTGTCACGGATGCGTTTCAGCGCTTCAATACCGTCTATTTTCGGCATCATGATATCGAAAATCATACAACTGTAGGAGTTCTCCCTCGCCTTTTCCGCAGCGGCGAGCCCGTCATAGACGGCGTCCACCTCGTAGCCGAAATGTTTCAGCACCGCCGCAAGGGCGTCTGACATAGCCTTTTCGTCTTCTGCTATCAATATTTTCATTCTGTTCCACCTTCTTCACGGATAAGTTTACGAATCGTCTGCATGGAAATATCGCAGGACGCCAGTTCATCGGCACAGCGTTTCAGCTCCTGCTCAATGAGCGGCGCATTCCTGATATGGTGCTTATATTTCATTTCATGCTCCAGACTCGCCCACGAATCCATAGCGATGGTGCGGAGCTGTATTTCCACAAAAAAATGACCCGGATTATCTCCGCGAACGTCCTCATACGGCGCCTCAACCGACAGGATCATATGGTAGCTGCGGTACCCATTTGATTTCACATCCAGTATATAATCCTTTTCTTTCACCACGGTGATTCCCGGCAAGTTTTTAATTCGTGAAATATTTTTGTAAATATCGTCGATAAAGCGGCAAACAACACGGAACCCGATGGCATCCCGCACCTCGCAGAGCGCCGAATAAGGGGTAAGCGGCAATCCCCGCGCCTCCAGCTTCGCCTGCATGCTCTTCTCCGATTTCAGCCGGTAACGCAGATGCTCATAAATCAACTCCCCCGAATCATCCTTATGTGCCTTCGCATACCGCTCCATGGAAGCTGCCATCATCCGCATGATCGCCTCTAAAGAATCCTTGTACTGTCCATATATATCCATATGATAAACCTCTTTTACATAAGTATGCCTAAATTATAGCACAGGAAAAACGGCCCCTGACAAAAAAGCCCCCTCCACTTCGCCACATACGCCCTGCAACATCAGCCGCGCAACACAAAAAGCCGACCCCCATCAGACGTCAGCCATTAAAAAAGAACTATGAAATATATAACCTGCCTATACGGCAGATAACAGATGTTTCACATTTGTCCTCATAGTAATTAATTTCTAAACTGCCTATACGGCAGATAACAAGCCATCTTTACAAGGGCTAATCCGGGCGATTTTCTAAACTGCCTATACGGCAGATAACGGCATTGCAAATATAAGGAGCGCGTTGAAAGTTTTCTAAACTGCCTATACGGCAGATAACGAACGCTGACATATACGACAAGCGACGCCAAATTTCTAAACTGCCTATACGGCAGATAACTTCCTGCTTTCAGACTTCCAGTAGGTCCCATTTTTCTAAACTGCCTATACGGCAGATAACGCAGGCAACATATCACAGGAATACAGGCAGTATTTCTAAACTGCCTATACGGCAGATAACTTATCAGATTTATGGAGTCAGGTGTATCTTTTTTTCTAAACTGCCTATACGGCAGATAACCCGCATGAAATTGCGGACCCGTTGTGGATTACTTTCTAAACTGCCTATACGGCAGATAACTGATACAGCATCTCTGTACTTCCCAATTGATATTTCTAAACTGCCTATACGGCAGATAACTCCGCCGTTTTCTCTCGCTGTTTTCTTGTCGTTTTCTAAACTGCCTATACGGCAGATAACTATTTGTTAATGTAACAGGTTATTAGGAAAAATTTCTAAACTGCCTATACGGCAGATAACCTATGCCACCGATACTTGTGGTAAATCCAAATTTTCTAAACTGCCTATACGGCAGATAACTTAAATCTGAAATATCAACCAACGACGCAGCGTTTCTAAACTGCCTATACGGCAGATAACGACTGCCGGGCCTGCATATTGATTTCCTGGTATTTCTAAACTGCCTATACGGCAGATAACACGTCTGGAAAGACCCGTTCACAATGCGGACATTTCTAAACTGCCTATACGGCAGATAACTGTAAAAAATAAAAAGATATTGCGATACTGTCTGGCCGTATCCTTTTTTCTTTATTTTATCCCAAATTTATCTTCTTTTGCAAACATATAGGTTTTATCGCATTCCCCAGTGTCCATAAAAATTTGAGTTAAAATTTAGTATTCAATACTTTCCTCTATCCTCCGTCATACCTTTTATAAAACCGGTTCGCAATAAATACCTTATGAAGCAAAAGGTAATCAGAACGCCTCCTTCGCTCCTGCTCTGAATGACATCTTACGGCTTTTCTCACCACGGGTACAGATCCTTCACATTCGTTCAGGATGACGCTTTACCATTCCC
>OBVC01000191.1_pt1 | contig 42443 bp, 47 predicted proteins | sample 1494991 | NCBI WGS metagenome assembly OBVC01 (sample SAMEA2579955, study PRJEB22360) | human gut metagenome
AAAAATAAATTTTAATTATTATTATTTTAATGTGAAGATTGGAGATTTTTATGGCAAAGACAGGAGCGTCTAAAGCGAATGCGTTGACCTTAAGAGAAATCTCTGACCGTTTAGCCGTTTCAGTGAAGAAGCAAGGAAAGAAAATAACTTCTGAAACGGCTAAACTTTGCTATTTGGCTTTTGTTGAATTGATGGCTGATGAAATAAAACACAATGGAAAGTTCAGTATTACCAATATAGGTAGTTTTGAAACTGAAATGCGTGGAAGTTATACTAGGAATAGTTTTAATGTGCAGACCAGAGAATACACTTTAGAAACTGTTCCAGAAGTTGTAATGGTTAGATTCAGACCATCTCCATATATAAAGGGATATATCAATAACAAAGAAGTTCCTTTAAGTATGGGCAGAAGGAATAGAGAAGTTGAGAAAGAGATAAAAAGAGGTAGCACCAGAAAAGAATTGCTGGAAAAAGAAATGAAAGCAAAAAAAAGGCAGAAATATGAGAAACTTATTCAACCTACAGAAGTTGAAGTAGATGATTAATTTCTCCTTAAACATAGTTTTTAAAGTGAAGGTAAAATTAAGTTTGATAATTGAGTGTGGGTATAATGAAGATTCCGTCAGGAAAAGAGCCACTTAAGATTACAAACTTAATTTTACCTTCATTTTTTGACATTTTATTTTTAATACATAAATAAAAAGAATGGAAGTGATTAAAATAGCCACGGTTGTTAAAAAAATTAGACCTATAACTGATTCATATTGTATCAAGTGCAATAGACCATATCCTATAGAAGATTTTTATAAAAGTGATAATCCACATCACGTTACAGGAGTAATGCCCTATTGTAAGACTTGTACTAAGGTAATGTATCAGGATAATTTAAAAAGATTTAAAGATATAAGAAGTGCTTTATGGGTAACTTGTAGTGAGGTTGGTATACCTTTTATGGAAAAGGTTTATGACAATCTTATGGAAAAAGTAAATAAAGCTAGAGATGAAAAAGTTTTAACTGGTACATATAACTATTGGGGAAATTTTATTTCAAGTTATATGGCATTAAAGAAAAAAACTGATAAATGGGATAGCTTTGGTGTAACTGATGTAGACAAATCAGAAGCTATTGTAGACGTTAATCAAGAAAAATTAAGAAAAGAAAAACTCAAACAGTTTATTTTAGACTGGGGAGAACAAGATGAAGATGATTATGCTTATCTTGAGTATCGTTGGGATTTCTATACGGAAGATATAAATTTAACTCCCGCACAAGAGAGTTTGTATAGGAAGTTATGTATTTCTGAGTTAGATTATCGTAGAGCAAAAGAAAAGGATGAAACTGGAAAAGAACAGCAGGAATCTATTCTTAAGCTTATGAAAACATTGAAAATAGATAATTTTACTCAGAAGAAGGAAAAAACACTTACAGAACAAATGCTGGAAAAACAGATTTGGGAGATTGAGAACACTACCCCGGCTGAATGTGAAGATTTGAATAAATACAAAGATTTTTGTAATATTGAATCTGATTGGTTTAAGTATATTGTTTCTGCTGTTAAGAATTTGATTGCAGGAACTAAGGAATACCCTTTAATTCCAAAGAAACGTGATTAGGAGGGTATAAAGTGAAAGAAGAAAATAATGAAGAAATTGAGTTGATAAAACCAACTATAACTCAATTAATCGAAGAAAGAAAAAGGAAAAATTTAGAAAAGAGAAAAAGAAATCAGAAAAAACCATATGAGCAGAGAAGAAAAAATATTATAGAATGGGCTACATTTTATAGACGAAATTGGAATCTTTATGCTGTTCATAGATTAATGATTTCTTTATATCCATTTCAGCATATTATGCTTTATTTGATGGGTATAAGTAGTACCTTTTTTGCTATTTGTAGTAGAGGTTTGAGTAAAACATTTATTGTTGCATTAGGTGCTTTAATTCATGCTTTACTTTATCCTTATGCAGAAGTTGTTATTACTTCTTCTACAATACCACAGGCAAAGAAAATGGTAGAAAAGAAAATGGAGAATGAACTTTGTAAAAAACTTTCTCCTGTATTACAATATTATTATGATAACGAAGATATAAAATTTTCGTATAATGATAATGAGATAAAAGTGGAAGTTAAGCCTACAAGTTCAACTATTTTAGTACTTCCTTGTTTGGATAGTGCTAGAGGTGAACGTGCAACTTTGTTGATATATGAAGAATGCAGACTTTTGAAGAAAACTATAATTGATAGTGTTTTCCAAAAAATGGCACATCCACGTCAAGCTAAATTCTTAACTTTACCAGAATATCAAGATGAAGATGGAAAACCACTGTCTCGATGGTTGGAGGAATGTAAATCAGTTTATATTACTTCTGCAAGATTTAAGATTGAATGGTTTTGGACAGAATTTAAAAAAGTAGTTCAACAATGTATGATATCTTCAAAACATAAGTATAATTTCTTTGCTGGAAATATATTCTTGGCTATATTGTTTGGTTTGAAAACATGGCAGGATTATTACCATGCTAAAGAATTTGATGGTGAAATAGACCATAAAACAGAGGATTTGAATGAAATGATAGGAGAAGCCGATGGGGCATTCTTCTCTTTGGAATCGTTTAAAAAGAATCAAACTATTATTACTGCTTTTAAACCTCCTACTTTATTGGATTTATATTCTGATGTAGATTTAGGAAATAGGGTTAAGAAAGAAAATGAAAAACGTTTGATTTTTATTGACTACGCTTTTGCGAATACTACATCAAAATCTAAGAACGATAACAGTGTTATTGGTTGTATGTCTGTTATTTTTAGAGATGATGGAAAAACTTTAAGAGAAATAGATTATATAGGTACTCACCCAGCAGGAGATAGTATAGGTTTCAACTTGAAAATTAGAGAATTTTTCTTTGATTATCAAGCTGACTATATTGTATTGGATTAATTCTGAGGTCCACTTTTATGGTGACATAAAATGAATAAATGTGTTGAATTGCTGGAAACCCCTAAAGCCACATGAACCACAACGTAAGTATGAAATAAGACTAAGCGTGATGGTGACGAAAGTAGAAAGAATCATGTGGATGGCATAAGGTTAAATCCTAAGTGCTTTAAAATGGGCAATCAGCCGCCAAGCTCTGAATAGGAGAAGGTTCAACGACTATCCCGCAAGGGAGTACACTGCAAGCGATTGGCAGTGGAAGTGGCACACATCTTATGAAATTAAGATGAAGATATAGTCTGCTCTATATGGAAACATATAGTATCTAACGTGTAGCGGCGTTTTCTTAACTTATAAAAAGTAAATAAGACAGAGGGTAGCTCCCTTTTCTTGTACTGCAATACAGGATTATTATTTACTTTTTATCATATCTTTTTGCAGAAAGGTTTAAGGTAGAAATTATGAAAATTTGGGAAGTAAATTCTAGTAAGCGTTTTAGTTTTGGTTGTATTTATTTATGGACTAATCTTATTAATGGTAAACATTATGTTGGACAGACAGTTAATTTTTATCAACGTATTCAACGATATAAGAAAGGTTTAATTAATTCTTATATGAAAGAAGATATTGATAAATATGGTATGGAAAATTTTAAAGTTGAAATATTGGAAAAAATAGAAGATATTTCAAATGAAGATTTTCTTACTGAAAGAGAGCAATATTGGATGGATTATTATCAGTCTTATGATTTAGAAAAAGGCTATAATATATTTGATGTTGCTGGCAATGTCTGTTATTTAAAACGTAGTGATACTATTAAAGAAAGATTTTGTGGAGAAGGAAATGGAATGTATGGTAAACATCATTCTGATGAATGGAAACAAAATCATTCTGATTGCGTAAAAGGTTTGTGGGAAAAAGAAGAATATAGAAAAGTTCAGACAGAAAGGATGCAAGGAGAAAATAATCCTATGTATGGGGTATCTTTAGATGGTGAGAAAAATGGAATGTATGGTAAACATCATTCTGATGAAACCAAAAGAAAGATAGCTGAAAGTAAAATAGGGAAAACTCATGCACCTACTCATTTTAAAAGAGTGAGATGTGTTGAAACTGGAAAAATCTATAATAGTCAGAGTGAAGCCGCACAAGAGTATGGCATAACTCAGGCCGCAATCAGTGCAGTTTGTAAAGGTAAAAATAAGACAGCCAAGAAAATGCATTGGGAATTTGTAGACTAATCTCAAAAATAGTAATAGAAACAATACAAGACTTAGAAATGGCGGTGAAGTAAATTACAATGACCTTACTACAATTCTTGAACATCCACAAAGAGATGAAAAGCATTGGAATAGTCATGGTTTTACAGTTTCTTATGAAGAAAGATTACATGTAGTTCCAAAAGCTAAGATTGAAGATTTGAAAAGTAGGGCTGTTGACCAACAAGCTATTCCCTGTATTATTCCCATTCAAGGTACAGAAGAATTGAATAGTAATATGTGGTTAGATTTACAAAAGGCTCTTAAGGGTGAATATATTCACTTCTTAATTGATGAACTTAATTTGGAAACTTTGATGGAAGAAGATTTAAGCTATTTTGATTTAAATAGTGAAGAAAAAGCAATTATTAAGTTACCTTATGTTCATACATTAGAAATGATAGGTGAAGCTATCAGTCTTAATCAAACATGGAATGGTGGAAAGGTTAAACTTCATGAACCCCCTACCACCAATGCAACAAAGGATAAAATAGTGGCAGTAAGTTATTGTAACTATATTGCTACTCAATTAGAGAATAAATATGCTATACAAAATCAAAGTGATGGAAGTTGGGATGATGTGTGGCAATTAGTATTTTAATTATGAGGGACGGCTGATTCAATTGCTATGAGTTGGCTGTCCTTTCTTTTAAATATATACATAAATAAATTTATGAAGAAAGGAGAGAATAAAATATAAATGAAAAATAGCCCAAGAATGCTTCCTAAACAACAGCAAGATAATATTTCCATTCCAAATGCTAATATGTTATCAGAAGAAGAAACATATGACGTAATAAAATTTGCAAGCAATTTATATGGATATGAAGGTTTTGGTGTATATACTCCATGGCTTTCTAATGAAAATTTAATTAACCTTAACAATAATCCACGTATTCCTGGCAATTTAGATGCTATTATTAAGGCGTTAAAAGATTATAAAAGAGAAGCTGGCAATTTACAAGCTTATAGTGAGTTTATGGAAGTATTCGATATGCTCTATAATCGAACTGTTGAATACTATACTAATCTTCTTTCTTTTGATTTGCAGATTACATGTAAAAACGTAAAAAATCCAAAAGAGGATTATGGTTCTTCCAGATATTTAGAAGATAAAGCAAGAGTATATAAATTTCTTGACAATTTTGATTATAAATCAGAATTTAGGAGGGTTGTAAAACAGGTATTACGTCATGAAACTCATTATGTAAGTTTCAGAAATAATATGAATAAAAATGACCCTAAGTATACATTGCAGACTTTACCTCAAGATAGGTGTTTATTAACAGGATATTTTGAAACTGGCTTGTTATTTGATTTTGATATGATGTATTTCATTGGAACGCCAGGAGTAGATATAGATTGTTATGACCCAATTTTCAAAAAATATTTAAGTGAAGTATGGGCCACAGAAGGATTGATGGATTATATACCTTCTAATCCTTTGGATAGTCGAGATGGTACATTTACTCTTTATCATCAGACTAGCCCTATGGATAATTTCTGGGCTTTTAAGTTCGATATGTCTAATTTTTCCTCTGTTCCTTTTCTTTCTCCATTTTTGAAGAATGTTTTCAATAATACAGAGATTGCTAAGTTACAGAAAAATAAAGATATCGCTTCTGCTTTTGGTTTATTGTATGGTGAAATGCGTATGCAGGAATCGGCTAAATCTGGTGAGGTTCCTGATAGGTTTTCGCTAAAGCCAGAAACATTAGGTAAATTTATGAAATTGGTTTCTACAGGATTAAAAAGTGTTATGACTTCTGATTCTGTAATTAAATCTGTAGCTTTACCTTTAGAGGAAGCAGAATTTAAACAGTTTGAAGATAAAAATACAGGAATGGCTATAGATGCCGCTAAAGATACTATGGCTAATGGAGTATCAGCAAGTAGACTTTTATATGCTACAGATAGAATGTCTAATGAGGAACTTATTGCCGCAGTAACAGCAGATTACGAAATTGTAGCTAAACTTTATTCACAATTTAATAATTTCTTAGAGTTCTACGTCAATCAGAAAACAAAACAGTATAAATTTAAGTTTACTTTTGATGGATGTACTCAACCATTTTGGAGAAAACGTAAGCAAGAATCTATAATGAAACTTGCTGATGTTGGATTAGTTCTTAATTCAAGCGCATATGCGGCGGCATTTGGATATAAACCTACAGATTTTGATAGATTATTGGAAGAAGGTCATAATGGAGGAATGTTGGAAAATCTTTCTCAGTTACTTTCTATTCATAATATGTCTAATCCTGGGGGACGTCCACCATCTGATGAACCTTTATCAGATAGTGGTGAGAGAAGCCGCAATCAGTAGATAGGTATAAAATGGTACAAAGCAGTAAAGTGATGTTTAGAGGACTATGTGAAGAAGTATTTAACACTTTGTGTTTCATGTACCTTTTTATACTTGTTGGTAAAAAAGAAAGAGGTGAGAAATTTTATGTTGATGAATGAAGAAACGTCAGAAGCATTAGATATTTTATATGGTGCTTTTTTCGATTTGAACGCTACTTTGGATAGAGTAGCCAGTGTTATGATGAATGGTTTTTCTATGCCAATTGCAGGAGATATTGTACATCATAAATTAAGTCATTTGATGCCTTTGTTTGCAGATATGATATCTGAGATAAAAGATAATTATAATATTTCATCTATTCGTCCTCCCGTACACAAGGATGATAGAAATTATGATAATTTATTAACTATGTTTGAAACTGTATTGAAAGAGTTTTCAGACGTATACGAAATGATTAATAAAGTGGATGATATTGCTATTAAACATAGAGATAGAAATGTTTCTTCTGATTTAGTAAAAGTATTTCAGAAGTTCAACATTGTTATGGGCCAAGTTATAACTTTACGTGATAAAGCGGCTCAGATGCCTACAGATTTTGATAAGTTTGATTTCCATTCTTCTGAATGGGGTATAAAAGGGGTGAAGCTGTAATGGTAATTAGAAAAACACCAGCAGATATTACTTCTTATTGGATTGTAAAAGATACACAAGAAAATTTACTTTTACAGGCAAATGGTTTATTTCCTAAATATATGGATGAACAATTTTCCTATTATACTATTGATGAATATTTCATAATTCTATATTTACAGTTAGTGGATGGATATGGAGTTTGTGGAAAAAGAAGTGAAGATTTGAAAAATATAATGAGAAAGGTGTAGAATCGTGAGTGAAAGAGACAGAGGGTAGTATTGTAAAAAATGGTACAATTCGTAATTTTTCTATAGACCTTATCGAAAATTTCATTGAGGATTCTGACCCTGAGTTTGCATATGGTACTATGGTATTTTTATCCACAAAACCTAACAGTCATGAGTTAGATATCAGTGAAGATGTGTTACGTGAATGCGCTTCAAGTATATTAGGTAAGTGGGTAGTATGTAGGGTGAATCCTTATACAAAAGAAGCAGAAGGTCATTCTCCTTTAGAAGTTATTGTAGGGCAAGTTCCTAAAGACCAGGAAATAAAGTTTAGTTATGATAAAGATGGTTATTTATTAGCAAGTGCTGATTTCATTTTGTCTAAAATTTATGCTGTAGACACTTACAATTTGTTTAAAAATGGTAACTTTAGAAATGTTTCTGTTGAAATGTTGACTAGTGGAACCATAATGGCAGATGGTAGAGAAGATGAAAAAGATGTTTCTCATTTAAGTATTTGTGGAGTTACTATTTTAGGAAAAAGAATTAATGGAAGTTGCCCTAGTGCAAATGCTCAGTTAGTTCAGTTTGAAGAAAAAGTAACAGAATTTTATGAAAACCATCATATTAATGAACTAGAAGCACTGAAAAAGTTTGCCGAAGAAGGGAGAAAAGCAATGGCAGATAAGACATATAGAGTAGATAAATCAAAAGATGCAATGTCTGATACTCCATGGGGAGATGTCAACAAGGAAGAATTAAGAAAAAAGATTATGGAAGCAAGTAATAAAGCTTCTTTAGTCAAAGATGTATATATGGTAGTTGAGGATGGGTGGGAAGATGCCCCATCTGAAAAGCTTAAATATCCTGTTATGCAGTTTAAGGGTGACACTTTAGTGTATAACAAAGGTGGTTTAAGTTCTGCTTTGGGTTATGCAAAGGCAGAAAATGATTCAGCAGTAGTAAGTAAAGTAGAAAAAATCCGTAAGGATTTAGACATTGAAGATGAAAATAATGACAATGATAAAAATAAAAATGGGAAGGAGCGTAAAATGGCAACAGCACAGTTTGAAATTGAAGGGCGTGAAGCCTGGGGCGAAATAATTAAAAAGGTTCAGTCCCATGAAGGAAAAGGCGTTTATGTTGACAGTGTAGAGAAAGACCATATCATTTTTACCAAAGATGATATTCGCTACAGAGTAGACGCAGATGTAAAAGTGGGTAAGGATGATAAGACCGTTGATGCGGAAATTCATTGGGGGACAAAAAAGAAGGATAAGGTTCAGAAAATGTCTAAGAAGTCCAAGTTAGATGATGACGAAGATGACGAGGACGAGGATGATAATGACGAAGATGAAGGCGGAGAGGGACATAGTGACGAGGACGAGGATAAGAAGCATAGGGCTAATCTTCGTAAATGTTCAAAGTTTATCGAGAAACTTTCATCTGATGCCAATGTAGATGCGTCTGCATATATGGAAATGTTAGAGAAGGAAGCTAAAAGAAATAAAGCTTTAGCTGAAAAACTCGCTGAAAAAGACCATATCATTATGGAACACGATAAAGAACTTAAAGAATTAAGAAAGTTCAAAGAAGATAAAGATAAAGAAAGAGTTGAAATGGAAGTTTCTAAGACCATGGAAGAAGTAAAAGAGTTCGTGGACAAAGAATCTTTTGAGACTCTTAAATCAGAAGGAATGGCTTGTAAGATGGAAGCTATTGACGGCTGGAAGAATAAGGCCAGAAGTATAGCTTTTGAAAAGAGTCATGGTAAATCACAGAAGTTTAGTTCTGCTGGTTTATGGAGAATGGGCGCACCTATTACGGAACCACATCGTAAGAGTGGCCTGTGGGAAGATTAATTAAAAAATAAAGGAGAGAAATTATTATGGCTAACACAATTTTAGTTTTAACGAGAGTTGCGGCTGACAATGTAGATGCTTACAATAGGTCAGCTATTGCTACTACTGATGTAATGAATGGAGCATTACTGACTTTGGAGACAGGATTAAGCACTGCCCCTGGAAAACCTTTCGTATTCAACGCTACACCTCTGGCAGATGTAAATGCTCATAAGCAGTATTGGATGGCATGTGCGCCAGAAGTAAATACTTTAACTGACGGCACTCTGATTTACAAAGGCATTAACAATGACCCCAGGAGTTTTACCAATCCTGCTAACATTGAGTTTGATGTATTTGCTGTTCAGATTGGTGATATCGTTCAGTTAAGCGCGCCTTTCTTTGTGGCGAATTTTGACCCAGGAACCGTTAAGGGTGCAACAGTGGTTGAATACGATGCAGTTAACAATGGTATGGTGGCTAAGGTTGCCGCTACAGAAAGTTATGAGGGGATTCAGTTCAAGATTATTAAGTCCTTCCCATTTGTTGTAGGTAGCGAAAGCGTTCCTGGCTGGTTGTTAGAGCGTGTAAACTAATACCAAATAAAATAAGGAGAGTGTAAATTTATGAGAGATTTAAGTATTGTAAAATTCGCCGCAGGAGATGAAACAACTCTGAAATTTGTTGACAGAGTTAGAGACTATTATTTCCACTATATGTCAGAGGTGGCAAAAAAAACATTGGGAACATTTGATTCTTCTGTGTCTTTACAGGCAAAAGAGGAAAAGATAAACAAAGATTTTATGTTGGAGGTTCAGAAGTTTGCGAACTTCCAGATTCCAGAAAATCTTGAGCCAGTTCACATTGCAACTAATCCTACTATCGGCTGGGCCGCTTTTGCTATTGCGGACATGATTATTCAGGCTGTTTTACCTGAGACAATTATAAATTCTATTGGAGTTTATACTGATATTCGTAATATTGGCTGGGGCGATTCTGCTCAGTTTGAAATTAAGCCAAGAGCACTTATGACCATTTCTACGGCTGGTCATGGTCAGAGAACCACTTTCAGACAGAAAGAGTTCAGTGCAAACAAGACTCTTTTACCTGTAAACCATAACATCACCGTATATGCATCTTTATATAAGGTGTTAGCTGGTAAGGAAAGTCTGGCAGAGTATATTCGTAAGGCTATCCTGTCTATGGATACAGAAATGACCCGTGATGCTTATAACGCTTTCCATGCTGGCCTTAACGCCGCAGATTATCCTTCTGCCCTGGTTAAAACAGGGTACACCCAGGATACGCTTTTAAATCTGTGTCAGGTTGTTACTGCTTATAATCAGGGCGATAAAGCGGTTATTGTAGGTACTACTGCCGCTCTGTCTAAGGTTCTTCCTGATGCCGCCGCAGGATACAGAATTGTTACTAATTCAGAAGCTATTGGAATCCAGCTTATTCGTAACTTCTTTGATTACGATATTCTGGTACTTCCACAGGTGGCTACTGCTAATTACCAGGATTACAGCTTACTTCTGGATGATAAGGAGATTTATGTTATTTCTCCATCCACTGATAAGCTGGTTAAGGGTGTTATTGAGGGTGTTACCCTTAACAACAGCAACAACTATTATGATAATGCAAACCTGACCTCCAACTCTACTATTAATAAGAGTTGGGCTTATGAGTTTGTTTCCAATGCTACTGCTGGTCTTTTGAAGCTGGCTTAAGCATAAATAATTGATATTTTAACGCTGGGAGAAGTCACATTCTTCCAGCGTTTTTTAAATAAAAGAAAGAAAGGAATGAAAGGAAATGGCAAAAACAAGTACATCTGCACCAAAAACTGGTACAACTAAAAAGGCTGTATCATCTATTGAATCTACAGAAGTAGAAGTAAATGAAGGAGAAGATAATATGGAAAAGAAAATGGAAGTTTCTAATGATTCAGTTTCAAGAGAAGATTATGAAAAGCTTTTGGCTCAGGTTCAACAGCTTACACAGATGGTAGCTATGAATAATTCTAAAACAGCGGCCCCATCTGAATATGCTTCTCCATTAGAAAAAGAAGTAGTTGTGGTAAGCATGTGTTTAGGCGAACTTAATTTATCTACAGGAAGAAATGGTAAAGGAACTGTTTATAACTTTAAAGAGTTTAATCAGGCTTTAGATATTCCTTTTGGAGATTTAAAGGATATTGTAAGAAATAATGCTCGTTTTGTAGACGAAGGATATTTCTATATTGCCGATGCCGAAGCTGTTAAGAAATTAAGAAAAGCTTATAATTACAAGAAGATTTTAACTCCTGATACTATATCCAGGATTTTTGATTATGATTCCAATACAATTGTATCTATGTATAAAGATGCGCCCAGAGGTCAGCAGGAACTTATTATACAGATGATTCGTGATAAGCGACTGAACGCTGAAAAGGTAGATGCAAATGTTATGATGGAATTAGGTAAACTGACGGGTATTGACTTTTTAGGAATGGAACCTACTGCTTAATAAAAGATAGGAGGTATACTTTTATGGCAACTTCCTTTGATGTGATAAAAGATTCCGCTCTTATTATTATCAGAGATTACAAACTGGATAAATTATATCAAACTAATCAAGAGAAGTTTCAAGAGTATACTGACGGTATCTTGATTAAAGCTATACCAAAATTTATTGATTGTATCCACCCTTTGGATTACAATTTAGCAAATAGAGAATTTATAGGAGATTTAACCATACATGAGCAAAGTATTTTAGCTGACTGGTTTGTATATGTATGGTTAGAAACTCAAATAAACGATGTTACACAATTTCAACTTCATCTTACCAATACAGATTTCAAACATTATGCAGAAGCTAATAATTTACAACAAAAGTCTGAATATTTAGACAGAATAAGAGAAAAAATCAAACAAGATACTGTAGATTATCAGCTTTTGTATGTGAAAGAGTTTGATTTTTTTAAGGATTTTGTTTATTAATGGATAGAAAAGCTGTTATAAATAAAATATTTAAAACCTTGTATATTTATGAAGATTCTGTAGAGAAGTATTCTAAATATATAGGGAAGTTATTAATTGTTTTATCTGGATTGGAAGATGATGAAATAGACAAAGAAGCAATAACCATGATAAAGGGATTGAAAGCTTTAGGAACGGAAGTTGACCATGATATGGTTAAGTCTACAGTTTTTAAAGTAATCAATATGGTTAAATTAAAATAAAAGGAGGATATAGTTATGGCTTTGAAATATTATTTAAATTACATTGACAATTTAGCTATGTCCCCTAATACAGAATACAGAAGTGGTATGCAAGCATTAGTGGATGCTCAATGGGATAATACCACTACTAAATACACTATTCAAGAAGAAGCAAATATAGGAACTTCTATCTATACTGATATTGAAGTGTATATTAATCATGTAATTAATGAATCCTTTACGGGCCGTAAAAACGGAGATGATTTTAGGAGGCTTATTTTTAAAGAGATTATTCAAAGCGGACAGAAATCATTTAGAAATGCAAGAGGTCATATGTACAAATTTGATAATAACTATTGGATTACTACATTTACAGATAACTACAATGGAGACTCGGTTTCTGTAGTTGTACGTAGATGTAATAATATAGCAAAATATGTAGATAAAGAAACGGGAGATATTATAGAAGTTCCATGTGTATTAGATTATACAGCTACTTCTCCTTCTCCTAAATATAGTGAAGATATAGTTACTCCTGATAACCATGTTGTTCTTATTGTGCAAGGAAACAATAATACAAAATGGTGGAAACAAAATCAAAGGTTTATTTTTAATGGTAGACCTTTTAAAATTACAGGATTTAACAATTATCTTCAAAACAATTATGTAACTCAGGATACTACAATATTATATTTTGATTTATACCTGGATGAAATTCAACCTAGTGATGATATTGAAAATAGTATTGCTAATCGTTATGATTATGTTTATTCTGTAAATATTTTACAGGGTAATTTTAGTGCTAAAAAGGGTGATTCTGGTACATTAACAGCAGAAGTAAGGTTGAATAACGAAGTAGTTAGTCGGCCTATTATTTGGAGTTGTATTCCCCCTACAGGGGCAAATATTGACTCTGATGGGAATTATACCATATTGGCTGAACCAGGAACAGAAGTGGAGTTTAAGGCCAGTATAAGTCAGTACGAACAAGTAACAGGCGTTGTAACCTGTCAAGTGGTAGAATCCTTGCCAGAAATCAAAAAGCTTGTAATCGACCCTGTACTAAGTTCTATACCACAGGAACAGAGTAAAACTTTCAGTGTAAACCTTTATATAGATGGAATAAAACAGACAGATATTGTAAATTATTCTGTTGAAGGAGTGAGTACAAGTTATTATAGTGTAAAAAGAAATGGTAATGATTTTACTGTTTCTGCTCTAAGGGCTTCTACAAATCCTTTAGTTTTCCATTTCTCTGTTGGAGATATAAAAGAAACTTTAGAAATTAAGTTAAAATCGGCATTCTAAGGAGGGACGTTATGTTTAACAATTTTGCAATGTTGCCATCCGTCCCTTATAACATTATAATGACGTTGGCACAAAATAATGAAAATATCTTTAAAATGCTAAAGTATAATACTTATGATTGTTTATCCCAGCCTAATTTAACATTTGAAGAAAAAATGGAAATGATTTATAAAAATCAAGACCAGCAACAAGACTATAGGATTTTTCTTAATCCTTTAGTTGAGAATATGCAATATGATGCTACTACAATTTTAAAATGTTTTCGCTATGATAATTGGCCTAAAAATCATTTGATTGCTGTAGTGGTATATGAGTTTGACATTCTTTTTGGTGATAAGATAGCCATGGTAGAATACAATGGAATCCCTTGTAATAGAGCAGACGTTATGGAAATGGAAATAATGAAAACTCTTAATGGGGCTGATATTGGTGGTATTGGACAATTTCAGTTTAATGCTGATTTATCTCAGTATTGTCGTTCAAGAATGGCTTTAAATAACACAAGAAATTATAACGGATGTACTATTTTTATGGCAGTACAAATTGGTTCTATAGCTGAAAGTGGGTGTTTTAATGTTTGATATAACGCCTTATCAAAATTATATTGAAATTGATTCACCCATTCCCTATATAACCAGAAAAAAAGAAACTGTAATGTTATATCCTGTTTTAACAAAAGACGCTAATAAATTTGTTCCTTCTTATGATATTTTAAGAATAGATAAGAATAAAATTGGTGATGTTAATATTATCCAAAGTTCTTATTTACAGTTTTTATTACAAGTTGTTTTGTATGATGATTTGTTTGGAGAAGCAGATGGTATTAAATCGCCACATACAATATTTTATTGGAAATTTATTCATATTTTAGAAATGTGTTTTCATTTAGACAACATAGCAGAACAATTTTTAATAAAAATAAATGACAAAGGAAAATTTATTCTTTTTATAAAAGGTGTTTTAGTAGATTATAAAGATTTTGATAATATCATTCAATTGATTATGTATCAAAATGTTTATGGCTATGAAGATGATACTGATATGAACCCAGATATAAAACAGGCTATAGATGAATATTATTCTTTAGTGAATAAAGGTAAGGAACCAATAACACTTGAACGAAAGATTTCTGTAGTTACGGCTCATAACGGTATAATGAAAAAAGAATTGTTACTTATGACTTATTATAGTTTCATGTCTTTATTTGAAGCAGTAGTGGATGAAATTGACTACATTGTAAATAAAAATATTGAAGCTAATGGAGGAAAATTTAAACAACCTATAGAACATTTTGTATATAGAGATAAAAAGAGCAAGTATAGTAATGCTTTTGGAAAGAAAGAAAGTTTAGAAAAAGGATTCAAAAAAATATAGTTTTAAAATAAGAAAGGGGCAAAAATAAATGGCTGATATTTATTTAGCAGGTGTAGCCACGGTTGATTTGTTTGATGGACAGGAATTATTTTCCACAGCAAAAACCCTGGTAGATTCTTCGGTTTCTTTAAATGTATCTTTGGAGGAAATTCGTGCAGGACAGGGCGCAAAGCTTTATGGCAAATATGCGCATTCTTCTGTAATGGATATTACCCTTACTGATGCTATGTTTCGTCTGGAATATATCGCAAAGAATGTAGGTGGTGAAATTTCTATTGGAGGTACGGCAACTTTTAACGAACAGGTTACAGTAGCCACACCAGGAAGTATTGAGGTAACTAATACCCCGGCGGCATTTGGAACTTATGGTACAGTTGGTTGGTATAAGAAGCCTACTGATTCTGCATGGACTTCTGGTGTATTCAGTGGTAAAACACTTACTATTGCTGGGGCAACTGTAGGTGAGATTTATTGTGTGAAGTATGTAAACACTTATGATTCTATGCGGCAGTTAGTAGTAAACGCTAATTTTATCCCGGCAACAGTTCATGCAGTTATGACGGCTTCTCTTTTCCAGGGTAACAGTAATAATCCTAATGATGCCAATACAACTAAGATTGGTGAGGTTCAGATTGATATTCCTCGGCTTATGCTTTCTGGTGCACAGGATATTACTATGAACATGACAGGTGCGGCGCAGACACCTCTTACTGGTTCTGCATTGGCTTCTAGTAGCACAGAGAGTTGCGAAGATGATGCTATTTATGGAACCATTAAGGAGATTATTAATGGTTCTAACTGGATGGATGATGCATATGCTTTAGCTATCACTCCACCTGACATTGAACTTACTATTGGAGAAAAAGAAACTATTGGTGCTTATGCATTGATTAGGAATGCTTCTCCCAAAAAGGTAAGTCCAACTCAGTTGACTTTCACTAGTGCGGCTACCGCTACTGCTACAGTAAGCAATACAGGTGAGGTATCTGGTGTAGCGGCTGGTAAAACCACGATAAACGTAACTTTGACCGCCAAGCCAACAGTAGAAGGTTTCGCCAATATAACCGTGGCTTAACTTAGTTGTACTGGTTTTTAACCTTATTTATGGGGCAGATATGTTTCTGTCCCATAGTACATAATTTTTGAAAGGAGGTATGCATTCATGTATACATTTATTTGTCCAGATTCTTATAGAGGAAAAGTTGGAAATAGAGAGATGGTTAAATGTCGTAAACAAGGAGGAAATGTATGTCCTTTTGTTTATTGGTGTGAAAATGCTCAAGATTGGAAACCTATAAGAAATACGCAAGAAACATGTTTGCTTAGAACCAAAATAAATAAACCTGATAATGCCAGTGTTGTTAGATTTATGAAAAAAGGAAAACTTTATATAGAATATAAAGATGGTGTAGTGGTATTAGATAATCCTTTTGATTTTGTTCCTAAGTATGTAACTCTTATTCATAAAGGCGAAAAGTTTTATATTGATAAGAAAAAAGGTTTTGCTTAAAAACCATTGACTTAATGATAATATTATGATATAATTATCCTATAAAAAATAAGGAGGATTATATTATGAAACTTACATTTAAACATTTAGTGGATGCTTATAAGGAATACGAAAGTATTCAAAGTAGTTATAAGGGGGAGAAAACAGATTGGTATGAAGTCCATTTAAGACTTTACAATCTTAAGAAAAGTTTGAATTGGGAAATGGCCCAATCTAATAATTTTTCTTTTAATCTTTTTATTAAAAGAAGTTTAATGAATTTGTTTGAAGAAGAATATAATCGTATAACTATTATTATTGATGAATTGGAAAAACGGGACAGAGAAAAAATGGAACTTAATAAAAGATTCTGTCCCAAATGTGGAAATCGGTTATCTTTTTCACGTAAAAGAATTAATGGAATATCGAAATATGTTTGTGAATGTGAACATTGTCAATATCAACCAAAATGTGAAGCTGGTATGTCTTTAGAAGAGGCTGTGTGGTATTTTGATGCATGGCTTAACCTTTAAACCAAATTACATAAATAAGGAGATATTTTTTATGGAATACAAACAGCGTATTAATCGTGGAGATGTTTTTTATGCAGATTTACGTCCTATTGTCGGAAGTGAACAGGGGGGGATTCGCCCCGTATTAGTATTACAGAATAATGTAGGAAATAAATTTAGTCCTACTATTATAGTTGTTCCTTTGACAACTAAACCCAAAAAGTGTTTACCTATGCACCATGTTATAAATAAAGGCAAATATGATTTTCTTTTAGCTGATAGTGTAGCATTGGTGGAACAGATAAGAAGTATTGATAGAAGTCGATTTAAGGAATGGATTGGTTCATTATCAGGCTGGGATGTTGAACAAATTTATAGAAAGGCTATTATCAATTTGGCTAGAGACTAATTTTTTATAAAGAGAGGGGAGGTAGCTTTTTGGTGGATGAAGCGGCAGTGCAGGAAATTAAAGTAGACTTAAAAGCCGCAAATGAAAAAATAAACGAACATGAAATTAAATTGGTTCGTTTGGAGGAATCGCACAAATACATTACACAAATGGCAGAAGATGTTATAGGGGTGACAAAAGAATTAAATAACACTATGCAGAATGTTCAGCTTGCCATGATAGGTATACAAGGAAATATGGAAAATTTAACAACAGATATGAGAGATATTAAAGACCGCATGAATAAGTTTGAAAATGATAGTAATATCAATATTCTTTCTGCAATTAAAAAGAATTGGAAAACAATAATTCTTGCGTTAGCTTTTGTAGGTTATGTTATGTTGAGTAAATATGGAATCCATATTTAATTCATAGAAACTTAAAATTTAATTTTAAAGAATGAAAGGAAGGGTTGATATGCCAGATTTTGGAATTGTTTCTATTCCTGCAATTGTAGTGATTGCTTATCTTGCAGGAAGCATTGTAAAGAATTACACCAAACTTGATAACAACAAAATCTTACCTATTGTGGGTATTGTGGGAGGTATTTGTGGAGCATTGGCGTTTAGGATAATGCCAGAGTTCCCAGCGCAGGATATCATGACCGCAGTGGCTATTGGTATTGTTTCGGGAATGGCTTCCACATGGGTAGACCAGACGGTAAAGAAGGTTACAACCAAGTAACAAAAAGTAGAAGCCGTTTAAAGACTTGTTGTTGACAACTTATAATTGAAGGGGAGAGCGAAGGGTTTACTCTTTTGTACTCTCCCATACATATTAACATATTTAAAGAAAGGAAATGAATGCTATGAAAAAAATAGAAGTTAAACCAGTTTATATTGAGGAATTTGATGTACATGTTTCTCCCTATTTATTGCCAGCAGAAATAGAATTAATTGCTAAAAAGATGATGGGAGGTAAGAATTATGCCGAAGAAATTTATATCCGTGATATTCTTATCATTAAATTGCTTACAGATATAACGGATGAAGAAGCCGAAGATTATGATTATCTGGTGCAGAGCGGTGTAATGGATAAGATATTAGCCAATGTTAAGAATTTGTATTTGATTCAGTGTTATATCAGTTATGCACGTAGTACTTCTTTGGCAGTTATTAAGTTTCTTGATACTTTATCTAAGAATTTGGATAAGTATGGTAAGAAGCTTCCTTCAAGTAAAGAATTACAGGAAATGATGAAAGAAATTAAAAACATTGAAATTCCAAGCGTTAAGAATTAGGAGAAAAATATGCCAATAGCTAAAAATGCGGCGGAATTTTATGGAATATTCAATGAGCCAGTTCATAATGCGGTTGAATATGTAATGAGTAAAATATTAACCAATTATAAACATCTTATTAATCAGATTGTTTATGGAAGAAGTCCAGAAGAATATGAAAGAACTTATGAATTGCTGGAATCATGGGAAGCCAAGTCTAAAAAAACAAGACAAGGTGCTGTAGGGGAAATGAGTCAAGATGTATCTTTTATGAGTTATAACCCAGAAGCTTTTCAGCATGGAAGTTTATATACTTCTTATGGAGATGTAAGAGATGAATTGGCAGGAATTATTTATCAGGGATTAGGTGGAAATCTATTTGGAGATGGATGGTGGACTAATCCCCGTGACCCCTGGACACCATTAATTCAGCAATTAAATGAAGGGAAGAAACTAAGAGAGTGGTTTATTGAAGGAATGGAAAAACAAGGAATACAATGCCGTTCTGTTGGAGTAGGCCATAACATTAGTTCATTTTGGTAGAAAGTTATGAAAAATACAATATTAGGTTTAGATATGAGTACCCTTTCGTCAGGGTACTCTGTTTTTAATTGTAAGAAAAAGTTAGTTGATTATGGAGTTTGGAAACAAGATAAAAAAGTTTTATGGAGAGACAGATGTATAAATATGGGGAATGAACTATCTAAATTAATAGATGTTTGTTCCCCTTCTTTGATTTATTGCGAAGATACTATTCTCAATGGAGAATTAGGTGGTAATGTTCAGACGATTAAAATGCTTTCTGTTTTACAGGGGATTGTATTAGGAGTTTCTAATGTTCATGGAGTAGAAATAGAATTTCTTATGCCGTCTGCATGGCGTAGGGATTTAGGAGTATACGATGGAACGAGAGAAGGAACTAAACGTCCTATGATGAAATATAAAACAATTCAAGTAGTAAATCAAATTTATGGACTTGATTTATTTTATAATTTAAATATACCTAAGTCTGTAAAGAATCAAGATGATATAGGAGATGCTATTGGTATAGTACATTCTCAATTATTTCCAGTTGAAAACATAACAAAACAGAAAGGAATGGGACGAAAAGCCAAAACAAAATAAAAGGAGTGAGTTATTGTGGCTTTAAATAGTAGTAATTTTCAGATTTTAGTTGCGGCAACATTGGATGCCGCTAATATACAAAAACAGTTAAACGCAATATCCAAAAAATATGGAACGATGAAGATTAATTTAGATGTAGACAATACATCTTTAAATAATGCCACTAACTCATTAAATAATTATCAGCAAGGTTTAAAACAAACTAGTGAAGCGGCACAAAATACATCTCAAAGCATTGGAGACATTATAGGTAAAGTAACCAAATTTGGGGGGGCTACTTTAATTATAAATAAATTTCGACAAGCAATTGTTGATGGATATGGTGCAGTAAAAGAACTTGATGCTTCTGTAACAGAATATAGAAAAGTATCAGAACTTACAGATTCTCAAATGGGAGGTTTCATTGATACCGCCAGAGAATTAGGTTTAACAGTGGCAAGAACAGCAGATGAAATGGTAGAAGCGGCTACAGAATTTAAAAAGATGGGTAATGATGATTCCACATCTTTACAGTTAGGTAGATTAGCTACTATGTTTCAGAATATTGCTGATGAAGCAATAAGTGCTGGTGATAGTGCTAGTTTTATTAACTCTCAGATGAAAGCATTTAATTTTACAGCTAATGAAGCTATTCATGTTTTGGATGCTGTTAATGAGGTAGCTAATAATTTTGCTGTTTCTTCTGGTGATATTTCTACAGCTTTACCCAAAGTTGCTAGTACAATGGCATTAGCTGGAAATAGTTTTGAGGAAACTATAGGATTACTTACGGCTGGTGCTGAAATAATTCCTAATCAGGCTTCCAGAATTGCTAGAGGTTTACGTTCTATCACTTTGAATCTTCAAGGTTTAAATGAGGATGGAGAGCAAGTTGCTGGAATGGCGGCTTCTATGCAGGAAGAATTTGATAAGTTAGGTATTTCTTTGCTGGACAATCAGGGACAGATTAAAAGTACTTATCAGATTTTTAGCGAATTAGCAGAAATTTTCCCAAAATTAGATAAAAATACACAAACGTATTATGCTAGTTTGATTGGCGGTAAAACTCAGGTAGACGTAGTAACAGCCATACTTAAAAACTTTGAAACTGCACTTAACGCTACAGATACAGCTATAAATTCTGTTGGTTCTGCCATGATAGAAAATGAGAAATATCTTGATTCTATTCAAGGTAAATTATCTGCTTTAAATTCTGAATTTGAGAAATTCTGGACAGAAGGAATCAGTTCAGATATGGTAAAACAGATAGTTGAATTTGGAACAGGTGTTCTTAAATTAGTAAATGCTTTAGGTGGATTACCTACTATTCTTACAGCCGTAGTAGGAATTATAGCTACTTTAAAAGGCTATAACATAATAACTTCTTTAGGTAAAATGGGAAGTTCGTTAGCTAATGTTATAGGTTTAGTAGTTAGTTTAAGGAAAGATGGTTTTTCTTTAATTGAAATATTTACTGGCTTATCTTCTAGTGCTACATTAGCAAGTGTGGCTATTGGTGGAGTTGCGGCGGCCTTAACTATAGGTGTTGCGGCCTATTCTTATTATACTCAAGCACAAGCCAAAGCAAGAGAAGAAGCTTTAAAAGCCGCAGAAGATTTCGGCACAGAAGCCACTTCTTTAGCAGATTTACAGAAAAAGTATAATGAAATATGGACTTCTCAAGATGATGAAGAAACAAAAGCTACTAAATTAGCAGAAGTTAGAAAAACTTTAACTGACCAGTATGGGCTTGAAAAAGAACAATTGGATAAGTTAAATGAAAGTCGTGAAGCTGGAAATGCTTTATTAAACGAAGAAGCTTTTTCAAAAGCCGCAGAAGCTTATGCAAAAAGTGTAGACGAAATACAGAAAGCACAAGAATATCTCCTTAATAATTCTATGCTTAATTATGGTGTAGATATAGGAAATAATTTAAGTGATGAAGTATTTGCTAAATTAGATAAAGCTTTTAAAGATGTATCTGAAAAAGCGCAAGGAATGATTGTAAATCTTAAAGGTACACCAGAAGAATTAGAAAAAGCTTTAGTAGAAGCTATCAATTATATGTCAGCTTTAGAGAATCCCACTCAAAATGAAATAAATTTATTAAATCGTTTTAAGAGTGATTTAAGAAGTTTATCGAAAGAAATTGATAGTTCTAATGAAGTTATAAGTAGAACACAGCAAGCTTATCTGCTTAATAACGATGCAGTTCAAACTTTCCTTAATTCCAGTTATCAAACAAAGGAAGAAATGGAAGCGGCAAAACAAGTAGTGTTAGATAGTTTAACACCTCTTGATTCTTACCGTAAAGGTTTTGAAAATATTGTTAGTAGTGCGTTCCCAGAATGGAGCGAAAGTTCTAAAGAAAATGCAGAAGATTTAAGAGTTGAAATGAACAATGGTTCTGATGCCGCCGAGGAATATGCTAAAAAGATAAAAGAATTAGCAGGAAGTTTAAGTGAATGTCAAACTGCCTATGATACACTTACAGAGGTAGCAAAGGAATACAATGAAACTGGTAACTTAAATGTTGAAACTTTATCGAAATTATTAAAGCTTAATCCAGAGTTTTACCAAGCTTTATCTATGCAAGAGGGAAAGCTGGTTGTCAATACTGAACTTCTTAACCAGATGGCTCAGGAGTACGCTACAAATGCGTACAGCGCAGTAACAGCGGCCCAAGGGGTTGATACCTTATCTACTTCGTTGGATGGAACTGCAACGGCAGGAATTGACGCTACTCAGCGAATAACCGAAGCCGGGAACGCCGCTATAGAAGCAGGACAGAAAGCTTTAGAAGGTGCAAAAGGATTTAGGTCACTTATAGGAAGTATGGGGACATTTGTCAGTACTTTAAAAAGTGGTTTAACTGGTGATAATGGAGATGGAACAAAAGAGTATGGTCATGCTTTTGATGCTCAAGTTCAAGCTTATCAAAAGAAACAGCAAGATGATTTATTAGCCCATTTATTTGATGGGATTTCAATTGATACTAGTGGTGGAAAGAAAAAGGGTGGTGGCAAATCTGGTAAGGATAGTGCAGAGAAAGCCGCCAAAGAAGCCGCAAAAGCTTACAAAGAAGAATTTGAAAAACGTATCAGCGAAATTAAATTTAAGTTTGATATGGGAGATGTTACTGAACTAGGATATTGGAAAGAAGTAGATAAAATAGTTCAGGAATTTTATGCTAATAATGAAGCTTATGCAGAAGAATATAGAGATTGGACAGCTAAGATACAAAAAGGAATGGTATCTGGAACTAAAGCAAACTTTGAATTAGAAAGGGATGCTTTAGACCATAAGTTAGCTATGGATTTGATTTCTCAAGAAACTTATTATAGAGAACTTGAGAAATTAAGACAAAAGTATTATGCACAGGATGCTATTTATGCGGCACAAAGTGAAGATATCGAAGAAGAAATATATGCTTTTAAGAAAAAGAAATTAAAAAATTTAGCAGAAGAACGTAAGAGACAGCGTAAAAAAGAATGGGATGAAGAAACAGATTGGTTAAATGAGCAGAAGTCACGTTATGAAACTGCTTTTAATTATATTGATTCTTTAGCCCAGAAAGAAATTGATGCTCTTGAAGAACAAAAGAAAGCTATTGAAGATAAATACAATGCAGAGATAGATAAAATCAATGAAGCGCAAGATGCTTTAAATGATGAAATTGAATTGCAGGAAAAGTTAGAAGCTTTAGCCAAATCTCAGAACACAAAGATTAGAGTTTATCGTGAAGGTGTAGGTTTTGTTTATGAAAATGACCAGTCTGCCGTAGATGAAGCCAAAGCCGCTCTTACACAGTATCAGAAAGAACAGGATACTAAGAAAGAGATTAAACGATTAGAAGATATTAGAGATGCTACAATCGAAAGTGTAGAGGAACAGATTGAGTATTGGGAAAAGTATAGGGATGAATGGAAAGACATGGTTAATTCCTATACAGAACAACAGAACAAACTTATTGCTGAACAGGTTTTAGGTATTTCACTTGAAGGTGAAAACTGGGAAAAACGTTTAGGAAATTTACAAGATTACGTAGATAGATATAACAGCATTCTTTCTCAATTGAAACATAGAGGAAGTTATGATGATGATGATGATGATTGGGACGATGATGATTATGATTATGGTACTGGTGGAGGTGGTGGCTCTGCTGGTGGAGGTGGCACAATTGGCCCGTCTGACCATGCTGGAAGTGGTGGACATTGGGATTCCAGTGATTCATCACATGGCCCCGGTGTAGCCGCTAATGGAACAACGACAGGCCATGGTCTTACAATGGTAGGAGAAAAAGGTAGAGAATTAAGAGTTTTAGGAAACGGAGTAAACGAAGCTGACGGTATTGTTCCTAATCATTTGACTGAGAATCTTATGAAATTAGGACAATATTCACCTAGAGAATGGATTAATGCTCTTACACACAATCCTGGTAATCAACAGTGTTCAACGCAGTATTCTTATGCGTTTGATAGTCTAGTATTACCTAATGTAACTAATGCAGATAGCTTTATTAGTGAATTGAAAAATATTAAAAATCAGGCAATTCAGATGGGAGGAAGGAGGTTTTAATCTCCCCTCTTTACATAAAAAAGGAGTGAGATATTATGACAGGAAATTTTGATATAAATAAAGAATTATTGGATGCAATGAGAATTATCGCAAGACAAGAAATAGAAAAATGTAATAGAGATATTACAAAAACTGCTAGAGTAATAGCGGTAAATACTGATAAAACAGTTAAAATAGAAATGGATGGAAAACAATATGATAATATTCCTAATTATAATGGGACTACTTTAACAACTAATGATATTGTAAAAGTAACTTATCCTCAAGGACAGACAAGTAATATGTATATATCTGGGGGGGGGCGTTTAATAATATTGGGTATAACTGATTATGGAATTTTGCAATTAAAATCAGAAAATTCAAATCCTAGTAGTCCAGAAGGTTCGCAAATTTCATTTCATGGAATGGGTGGAGATACAGGAAAAGGTCAAGATTATTTGTGTTTAGATGCTAATAATGGAGATATAAGAATATTTGGTAATTTTGGAGGGGGAGATATTGTAAAAGTGTATGCTTTTACAAATGATGGGTTATATTTTGATGGCAAGAAAATAGGGCCTTAATATAAAGGGGTGAAAAAATAAATGGTAACAAAACCAATACTTAACGCTATGATAGCGTTTGATGCTACCAATCCAGCAACGTTTACATTTTATTCTGTTGGTGGCAATCAGGTAGTAAAGAATCAGCTTACTATACGAAATAACTCTACAAATCAGATAATTTATCAAAATTCAGTAGAAACATTTAAGTTTGAGCATACTGTTCCTGGTGGGACTTTAACTAATGGAACATATTATAATGCTTCTATTATCACTTATGATGCTACAGGAGAAGCAAGTACTCCTAGTGAGCCTATACAGTTTTGGTGTTATAGCGTACCTACTTTAACTTTTACTAATATTCCTCCTACATTGATTATAAATGCTTCAAGTTTTTTATTTGAGTTTACTTATAATCAGGCACAAGGAGAATTGTTAAATTACTATTCTGTTATTTTATATAACTCAAATCATAGTGAAATAAATAACAGTGGAGAAATTTATCCTGGGGCCGGGACACCTCCGTTATCATTATCTTATTTATTAACAGGTTTTGATGATAGAACTTCTTATTATATAGAGGTAAAGGGGTATACAGTCAATGGAACTTTAGTTACTACAGGACAGACTTTGTTTACAGTAACTTATTCTAGTCCTTCTGTTTTTGGTATTTTAGGATTGACAAATGACTGTAAAGAAGGATATATTACAGGAGAATCTATTATTTCTATTATTGAAGGTGAAAGTAATCCTTCTCCACCTATATTTATCGACAATGCTACAGGTCAAGAAATTGACTTAAGAGGTGAGGGGCATTGGGTAAGATGGGTGAGCGGATTCCAGGCAAATGGAGATTTCACTGCACAATGGTGGATGCGTGACATGAATCCTGATACAGAAATCAGTTATTTTTACAATAATATAGGACAAAAAATAACCTTTACTTATAGACATGGTTATTATAGAAATGAAACTACTTTAAAAACTTATGTAGAGTTATGGTGTACTAATAATGCTATAACAGGAGATATTTACTTTAGATATAGTAATTATATTCCCCTTCCTGCTGACACTGATTATTTAACTTTATGGGTAAGAAGGATTGGAAATATATACGATATTATGTTGGTTAATTTAGGGCCTGTAATCCCCGTAGCCAAAGTTATAGGAGGTGGAGAGAATGTTTAGTTTCGTAGGTTACAACTTCGTACAAGATAGTAACGCCCTCGACCCATCACCTAGTAGTGTAAATAACATAACTAGCATTCAGTTACAGAATGGTATTTACGATTATTTTCATTTGACCAATAATGTAACAGCCGAATATTCTCCTATTGAGCCTTTAGAATGGGCTTATTTGGATATTATCAATGCTAATTTTAATGGTAATATCAATGGTGGTAACGTTGAGTTCTTATTGGATTATTTGACAGCTATCAAAGTAAAGAGAAGAATAAAAGGAACTTTCAACTGGGTAACTTTGAAAACAGTTCCAGTTAAAACATTTGATGATTTAAACTTCGTGTTTAGGGATTATCTTAACGGAAATTTTGTGGATTATGAGTATGCTTTGGTTCCAATTCTAAATGGGGCCGAAGGAGATTATATAACCAATAGTATTACCAGCCAATTTGCAGGAGTGTTCTTATGTGATAAGGATACTATATACAAATATTATGCTGGTGTTTCTTATGGTAGTGCAAAACGTGTGAAAAAAGTAGGAGTATTTGAAGCTTTTGGTAGTCAATACCCTATTGTAGTATCAAATGCTTTAACGAATTATCACTCTGGTAGTGTAAGTGGAACGATTCTTCCTAAAGATTATGATGAAACTAGAGCCTTAAATAGAATGGCGATTGTACAGCAAGGTAAAGAATTAATTGACTTTATTACAAATAATAAAGCAAAAATTCTAAAAGACTTAACATTATGTGTTGCATAATATAGGTCGCTTTCATAGTGATATGAAAGAAAAATAATATATTGAATTGCTGGAAACCCCTAAAGCCACATGAACCACAACGTAAGTATGAAATAAGACTAAGCGTGATGGTGACGAAAGTAGAAAGAATCATGTGGATGGCATAAGGTTAAATCCTAAGTGCTTTAAAATGGGCAATCAGCCGCCAAGCTCTGAATAGGAGAAGGTTCAACGACTATCCCGCAAGGGAGTACACTGCAAGCGATTGGCAGTGGAAGTGGTATACGTCTTATAATCTTGACCAATACTATAAAAAGAAGGAGGTGAAAAAATGGTGATAGATAATCAAATGGTTGAAATGAAATGGCATCCAAGAAATAAACAATATTATACAGATTTGGGTTATATCTACACGAAAATAGGTGATAAATTTGAAGTGAAAGTAGAACATTTAACTAAAGGAGCAAAATCTTTAGTAGATGTTCGTTGTGATTATTGTGGGAAAATAATTAAAGTAAAATACCAAAATTATATAAATAGATATAGTCCCACATTAAAAGATGCTTGCACTCAGTGTAAAACTAAGAAAGCTATAGATTCTAATTTAAATAGATATGGAGTTTCAAATGTTTTTGAATTAGAAGATATAAAAAGCAAAAGTAAAAATACATTTTTGGAGAAATATGGAGTAGACCATTATTCTAAGTCTACTGATTTTAAAAATGTAGTTCCTAACAAAATAAGAAAAACTTTGTATAGAAATGGTACAGTTCCTATTTCCAGTCAACAATTAAATATATATGATTTGTTGAAAACTAAATATAAAGAATGTTTCATTAATTATCCTTGTGGTTCATGCTCTTTAGATTGTTTAGTGAAGGAAAAAGGTGTATCTATTGATATAGAATATGATGGCAATTATTGGCATCAAGATAAACAAAAAGATAGAAAAAGAGATGAATTTATTAAGTCTCAAGGTTATAAAATATTAAGAATAAAAAGTGATAGAAATATTCCCACTTTAAAACAGTTAGTAAAAGCTATTAATTGTTTGGTCAAGAGCAATCATAGCTATAAGGAAATAAGATTATAAGACGAAGATATAGTCTGTGCTTTATAGAAATATAAAGATGCACGTAATGGTGCTGACATAATGTAGCGAATTATGTTGAACAAAAACAGGGAATGGAAATGTATGGTTGATTATGCCAATTGGAGAGACAACTACTAGTTATAATAGTAGCTGGGGTATGGGTAAAATTGATGTAAACTTTGAGTATGTAGAGGTAGGAGATGCCAATTCAGAAAGTGATTTAATGTCACTGGGATTGATTGAACCATCGGTTGATACTTCTACAATTAATAAATAAAGAAAGGAGTAGATTAATATGGCTTTAATAATAAATCAAGATTTATATACAGTTACTAAGCAAAGAGTTAAAAATCGTCAGATAAAAATTAATCTACTCAATTATTCTTATCAGATTGTAGACGAAATAACAGGTAATGTTGTAAGTGGAACCATTAATGTTGATGCTAATAATGACCAGCGAAGGTCTTGCAACATTACCTTAGTTGTAGATGATAGGAATGAATTTGAGATTAAGAGTGGTGGAAAAATTTGGTTAGATAAGTACATTCAGATTTTTGTTTCTGAGTTTAATTTCTTAACACAGGAATGGCAGTGGGTTAATTTAGGTATTTATATTATTAATACTCCCACATGGGCTTATGATGCTTCTACAAATGCTTTATCTTTTGAAGGTTTAGACTTAATGGCTAAATTAACAGGTGTAAGAAATGGATATATTAGTGATATGCCTACACTTATTCCCCAGGGAAGTAATGTACGTAATGCTATTATTGAAATTTTGAAATTAGCAGGAGTGGAAAAGTATATTGTGGAAGAATTACCTTATACTTTACCTTATGATATACAGGTAGATATAGGAGATACAGTCTATAATTTATTGGCTCAATTAAGAGATGTTGATGCTACAAAGGAAATCTTCTTTGATGTAAATGGGGTATTTAAATATCAAAGCATTCCTAGTGGTCACGATGAAGCGTCCCTTATAGATGATGATGTATGGAACATAGTTACATTGACAGAATCTATTGTTACAGATTTTGAATCAGTAAAAAATGTAATAAGAGTATTTGGAAAATCTCTTGACCCAACATATTTTCCTTCGGCAACAACGGTTACAAGCAATATTATTAATCTAACAATTGCAGATTATCCTACTAATATTACTGCTGATACAAGTTTCACTGTAGGTTGGGTAAATCCTATAACTATGGGTGGGAATTCTTTCATAAAAGTAAATTCTAATACTGCTTTACCTCTTGTTAATGAAGATGGAACACCAGCGGCATTAGATAGAGCTAATCAATACTATGTTGCAAGATATCAAAATCAGAAATTTATATTTTTAGGATATCAGCAAATATATGGAGAAGCTAAAGATGAAAACCCAGAAAGTCCTTTCTATATAGGAAGTACAATAGGAGAAATTGCTATTCCTTTACAGGGTGGAGAATATGACAATATTTATACTAACGAATTAGCCCGTCAAAGAGCAAAATATGAATTATTTTTGCGTACAAGAATGAATGATGGAGTTAATTTAACATGTGTTCCTATTTGGTGGCTGGATGTAAATATAGTTGTTTCGTATACAGTAAAGGATACTAATACGCCAAAACAATATATTATTAAAAGCTTTTCAGCGGATTTGCAAGAAACTGGTGTTCAGAATATCAGTATGATATCTTATTATCCGCAATATGAATCTTTTTAAGGAGGTAAGAAATGAGTGTATTATATCCATCACTTTCTAATACAACGTTTCCAAATACTATTCAAAGTTTTGTAACTTTCTTGAATATTACTCCTACTGATGCTTCACTGATTCAAAAATATCAGCTTGCGGTACAGTCAGGAAATATGGAAGAAGCAGAGAATATATTTGGACAAATACAGAATGGTAATCAGAAAATTATTGATGCTACTAAATTAAATACTTTGGTAGACACTACAGTTGCATTGGAGAACTTTTTTAAAACAGATGTATTTCCTTACATTGATGTTAAGCAGAGTGAATGGCAGAATATTATTAATCTGTTTAACTATAAAGGAGTTTACAGCCCTGTTACTACCTATGTTAAGAATAATTTTGTAACTTTTACTTATAATGGTGTAGAATATGTATATATTGCTACTGAAAATCCACCTGTAGGAGCAGACCCTACTAATGCCGCTTATTGGAGAAATCTTTCTATTCGTGGTGAAAAGGGAGACCCAGGAGTAGGAATGTCATTCCTTTATGCATGGGATTCTACGGTTCATTATTCTGTACAAAATGTAGTAACTTATGGTAACTATGTATGGGGTGCGACCAAAGAGAATCAGAATCAGGCCCCTTTTGAGGGTTCAGAGTATTGGTCTAACATAGGTACGATTAGACCCCGTGTAATCCCTATTACGAGTTCTTACCCAGCTTTACAGGAGGCAGGAGACTTATGGTTCCGCATTTTGACTGATGGGGAGGGTATATAAAAGATGGAGAATCTTTTTAATTATAAATGGTACGATGGATTTACTTCTGCTACTAGAAATGGTATTACTTTTACCAATAATAATGACGGAAGTTTTACTTTATCTGGTACAGAAACATCAGGTATTACAGCCAATTATACCATACAGAACTTAAAATTAACTCATGCACAAAGTCTTGATTTTTTTAAGAATGGGGCAGGAGTTTATACTTTTTCTACTTTTGATAAAAATTCTATGGTAAATAGTACTCCTAATATGAGAGTTTGGTATTATAAAGATACTTCATCTACTTTTCAAGAACTTTTTAATCCAGCTTTTAATAAAGAAACTTTTAATGTTACAAGTGATATGCTAAATAGTACATTTTATTTAGAGGTAGGAATTTATAGAAGTATATCTATAAAAGAAACAAACTTTAACAAAACTTTAATACCCTATCTTTATTTTGGAGAAGGTACAGGTTTTGACCTTATTAAATGGCAGGATTTAGCCTTAAAGAACGAAAGCTTAAGACAGCAGTTTATGCAGTATTTTAGAGAAGGATATTATTCTCAGGCATTGGCTCTTATTACAGATAATGCTGATATTGATTCAGAAACAGTAAGACCAGAAGTGTTTAATATGATAAATACTTCTTTAACTTATTTACAGAATCTTTATTATAATTCTGTAGAGGTTGTATTATCAGAAGATGAACAGCAGTTTCAGCTTATGATAAATAATTTTATTAACAAAAAGGAATTTAGTGCAACAGCCACATATGTTCCTTATAACTTTGTAGTATATAATCAAGAAATATACATGTGTTTAAAGGCAACTACGGCAGGTATTCTTCCTACTAATACAGATTATTGGCTTCTGATTGGATTAAAGGGAGAAATAGGGGCTACAGCTATTGATACCACATTAAAATATAAATGGGATTACAAAATTACTTATTCTGTAAAAGATGTAGTCACTTATGATAATATTTTATATGTAGCTAAGACAAGAAATAATAATTCCCAACCTGACACTAATCCAGAAGATTGGGAAATATTTATGAAGATTCCTAGAGCGAAAATTATTGTATCTGCTATAGAACCTAATCCAGATGCTTTAGTAGTAGGTGGTCAATGGTGGCAAGTAAATAAAGTATATCCAAATAAAACAGTTACAGTATCAGATGTAAATAATATTTCATTAACAGTAAATGATAGTGAAACAGCACTTATAGAATCAGTAGAAGCTTATGGTAATATAGAGCAGTTTTCCACGACCGGGGCACAGATGCTGGATATACCATCATTGTCGGCCCGTACCTCCAATGGAGTAACGTTCACCCCAAATCCAGATGGCGCCATACTTGCTACCGGAACTGCTACAGGTGGTAATGCCACTTTCTATCTTAGCGATAGACTTTCCGTCCCATCCGGGGATTATTATATTTCAGGCTGTCCAGACGGTGGCGATAAGTCGACCTACGTAATCAAGGGGTATATAAATACGTCCGATGGTACCAGTTATGCATATGCATATGATATCGGTGACGGTGACACGTTGACAGTTAAGGACGGACAGACCCTTTCCCTTGCCATAACCATAGGCAACAATGCATCCGGTCCCCTGGTCTTCAGGCCCATGCTCCATGCAGGTTCCACGCCCAAGCCCTGGGAACCCTACACTGGCGGCAAACCTTCTCCTAATCCAGAATTTCCACAGGATATTAAAGGAGTAGGTTGGACACCTAATTTATTGAGTTTTAAAGAGTGGCATGATATTATTGTTTTAAATAGTTCTAAAGGAGTAACAAGAGGAACAGCAATATGGGATTTTTCTCTTAGATATATAACTTTAACAGCTACAGAAGAGGATTGTTATACTACTTTTGATGCAAATGATAAAGTTTATAAAATTCCTGTAAAGCCTAATAAGGGATATATTCTTACGTGGGATGCTATAGGAGATATAGGAAAAGTATATATATTTCGTAACGGCCTTAGTGCTTCTTCAGTTTCTATAGATAATACTATAGGGGTATTAAGAATGACTACTAATGCAGATACAGAGTTTATTACGTTTAGATTGGGAGTAACTAATGCAGGAGAATCCTGTACTTATACTAATTTGATGTTTATGGAAGATAATAATTTTATTACAGAATATGTAGATTATGCAGAAAAAGGAAAAGGTGTAATGGAAGTAACTACATCTGGATTAAATTTGTTTGATGCTAGTAAGATTCCTACTAAAAGTGAAAGTGGAGTAACAGTAACCAATAATGGGGATGGTAGTTTTACTATAACAGGAAGTGGTACAGTTACAGCAAGTTTTGGTGGATATTATGTATACAGTAGAGAAAATGCGATAAAATTTATTGAATATATCGAAAAAAATTTAGGGACTTATTCAATGACCAATGGAGATGTTTTTCCATATTTTTACTGGAAAATTGGTTATAGTACTACAAATGTTTTTGAAATTAATACAAATACTAATTACACAAGAAAAATTTCAAAAGAAATAATAAATACTTTTAAATCAAATGAAAATTTAAAAATAATAATTGGTTATCATTTAAGTAATGGGGCTACTATTGTGCCAGGAACAATAAAACCTATGCTTTGGAAAAATGATACTCCACCAACAGTTAATGATTGGGTTCAATTTTCTGGCATTCCCACTTGTGCAAAAGCTATGTTATCATCTCAACTTTATAAGATAGATAACTATGCACAAGATTATTTTCATTATGGTGATGGACAATGGGAAGTAATTCACAAAATAAAGAAAGTTGTGTTAGATGGAACGATTGATTATGACACATATAATATAATGACAAATTCTAAAGAAATAAGACCTCTTGGAAGTGCTTATTATAGTATGGTGATTCCTGAAAAAATACAAGGTGCTTATAGCGATAAATTTAGATGGGTTGAAAGTACGTGGGAAAAAGATGAAGTAGGAATTTTTTCTAATTTTGCAGGAAATGAAACAAATTACAAATATTTAAGTTTTAGGATTCCTGCTGATGCTGACCCAAATGAGTATATGGATGCACACCCTACTACAGTATTATTTATTCCATATAACAATGGAAATGATTATTCTGTAAGTGAAACCATAGAAGATTTTAATGAAGGAAATGAATCTGCTATTGAATTATCTCAATTGAATAGCTTTTTACCCTCCACACAAATGAGTGTTTCTTCTTATATTGCGCCTACACAAATAGGCTTGACATATTCTGCTGATGTAGACACGTATATGAAGAATAATTATACGTGATTGATATAAATATTAAAATAATTGAAAGGAGTGGTAAAAATGGCTCAGATGAACATTGAAATGAACGTAAAAAATGATACTGGGTATGACCAGCTTCATCCTAAAACCAATGTTGATGTAGTAGAAGGAGCGGCCCCTAAATCCATAGGGGCTACTGCTACTGCCACTGTAGCAGGATGGACAGGAACAGCGGCACCATTTACACAAATAATTAGTATAGCTGGTGTTACTACTACAAATAATATTGAAGTAGGTTTAGCTTCTACTGTTAATTTAGACCAACTTAAAATGGCTATGAAATGTATTATTCAGTGTACAGCACAAGCGAATAATCAGGTTACTTTAACAGCGTTTAAGAATAAACCTACAATTGATTTACCTATCCAGGTAATAATTTTGGGTTAAAAATAAAAGTGTATAAAAATTTAAAGAAAGGAAACAATTAAGTATGGCTATAATGAATAACTTTGCTTCTGGTGGTGCGCCTACGGATGAATTGACAGCCACCCCAGGAGAAGTAATGAAGGGTTATAAATTTTTAGGTAGTGGTTCTGATGAAGAACAAACTGGTACATTGGAATTAACTGGAAATGCGGCTGTTAATCATGTTTTACAAGGTGAAACATTTTATAATACAAATCCTAAACAGAAACTTACAGGTACTATGACAGTAAATAGTATACTGTCTTTTAGCGTAGCCGCCTATTCTGGCCGGAGGGTGCTGGCAAAATGGCAGAATCCAAAGGCGGCGATTGGAAAACCATACAGCGGCGTATATATCCGCTACAGTACCAGCGGATACCCGGGAAAGACCGGCGGCACCCAGATATATAAAGGGGCGGGTAGCAACACCGCATCGGAGGGGCAGTCACAGGCGTATCTGGACCTGCCGGCACTCAACACAACGTATTATCTGAGCATATACCCTTATGTGACATGCAGTGCGGGGGAGATGACAGGAGCCGTAATCAATGCCACGGTCAAGACATCCACACAATTGACCGTGACCATCAAGGGTACACAGACATACACCATACCGGCGGGATTCAGCAGGATGGATGCATTCGCAGTGGGTGGGGGAGGCCTCGGCTCATCTTCCGATTATAGTAACAAGACCGGAGGAGGTGGTGGTGGGGGAGGATATACGAAGACCGTCAAGGGGATTGCCATAACCCCAGGGCAGACATTGGCCTGTACGGTCGGGCCAGGCGCCACTTCCTCGGTCAATGGGAACCCCTCCACGATTGTCCGGAACGGGACCACCTTGATTTCCGCAGGTGGGGGGAAAGGAATCCAAAAAAGCAGTTCAGGCAGTGATGGTGGTTCTGGTGGCGGCCGTGGAAATTCATCCGGGGATGGGTACGCCGGTGGTTCCGACGGAAGAGATGGAGGAGGGGGTTTGTACGTAGGCTCCGGGCAGGGGAGCACGACCCGGGCATTCGAGGAACCATCCGGGACCCTGTATGCAGGCGGAGGAGGCGGCGGTGCTGGGAAAAATGGTTCCGGCGGACCGGGCGGTTCCGGGGGCGGTGGCAAAGGTGGGAATCTATCTTCTAATGGCTCTAACGGTTCTGCCAATACCGGTGGAGGTGGAGGTGGCGGTGGGATGTACGCCTATGGGACGAATGAGAGCCAGGGGGGTAGCGGCGGTTCAGGAATCATATTATTAAGATTATATTAGGAGGACTTTAGATGGTAGCACAAGAGGTGTATGCACAGATATACGGAGACAAGGTCATGGCGGTAGGTGTGGCCTACAGTTATGAGGATGCCAACCGGGTAGCCAGGTGTGTCTATGGTGACGATGCCTATGCAGTGGACTGCCTATATTGCCCCTGCGAGGAGGGGGACACGTACGTGGACGAGACGTTTTACGCGCCGGATGGTACGGCAAGACCATGGCTTCCGACACAGGAGCAACAGCTGGCGCAGTTGCAGGCAGAGAACAGGCGGCTTAGGCAGGAGAGCCAGGAACTGACGCTGGCCCTGGCCGACATGATAGGGGGTGCAGTGTAATGTTATCCAACATACAGCGTAACATCATCATCCGGGCCCTGCGCATCCGCAAGGGCCAAGGGGAGGAGCCAGCAGAAGTACTGGAAGGGTATAGGAACCTGACGGAGGACGAGAAGGCCGAGGTTATAGCAGTCCTGGAAGAAGGATGATTTTTGGATGCATGATTGCGGCCTTTGTGGTTGCCTTAGTATCCATGGATGGCTGGGAACTCCTAAAAGAAATCTGGGGAAGAACAGGTTACAAAAAATAAAAGAAAGAGAGGAATTTATAATGGCAGTTTTAAAAGGACACAGTGACAAGAGGACACCGGAACAGAGACATGATGATTCAGTTACTATGCGTGAGGATATAAAGCCCACTGCTCTTAACACAGAAAAGAATTACGTGACTACTGGCCCAGGTACAGGCAAGGAAGATGAACGTAACGATTGATAACTAAAAAAAGGGGAGGATAAAACCTTCTCTTTTTACATATTTATATAATATGAATAAAAGGAAAAGAGGGAAATAAAAAAATGAGTGTATTAAACCGCTTCCCTAGTGGGGGGCTTATCTTCTGAGGTCACAGCAACTAACAATCAGCTTTTAACAGGGTACACAGCTATAACGGTTAACTCTGATGATGAACCAATTGAAGGAACTATGCCTAATTGTGGTACACAGAATTATAGTTTACCTATAAATGGAAGTTATACTATCCCAGAAGGTTATCATTCTGGCGAAGGTAAGGTAACTCAATCTGTTACTACTATGAAGGGTTCTAATATAACACCTAATACATCTGTAGTAACAATTCCCACCAATCAGAAATATATTGATGGGAATTTTACTATTCCTGCATTTGCTTTACCATCTGCTTCTATTTTGAAAAAAAGGAGCAACATATACTTTATATGGAAAAAAGGTTACAGGAGAATTTGAGGGCTTCGTTCCTAGTGTTACAGATTTATATTACAAAGGAAATAATATAGCTAATTTCAGTTTTAAGGTGGCATATAGATATTCTGTACTAGGCTCTGTTAAATTTGAAACTGCTCAAATGATAACTACATCAGATAGAAATGGAACTGCTGGCCCTTTATGTAGTGGAAGAAGTTATAATTTAACTCCTTATAATTCAATTAATATTGAAGTAAATCCTCCAAATACGTCTATTCCTTTATCTACAATTTATAAGTCTGTAGTATTTCATTATGGGAGTGATTTAAATACGAGAGATGCATTTATAAATTCAACAAAACCATCAACTTATGTATTTAGTTTTGATATATCAGGAATAAATGCAACTAAATGGTTTGCGTTTATGTTTTTTTATAAAGAAAATACTAGTGCCTATAAAGGAATTATAAATCGTATTTGGTTCAGTTAAAAAGAAAGGAAGATTATTATGGCAGATTTAAAAACAGCAAAAGGACTGGTGGAATTTGCACAGTCTAAAATTGGTACTCATTATGCATATGGGGCAAAGGGAGAGATACTTACTAAAACAAAAATATACTCCTGGGCCAGAATGTATCCAAACATTTATACACAGTCCTATATAAACCAGCTTTTAAAATGGGTTGGTGAGTATGCGGTTGATTGTTCTGGGTTGATTTCCTGGTATACGGGTATCATTCGTGGTTCCAGTAACTATGAACAGACTGGTACAAACAAGATAAAGCCCTCCGAAGTGACTGATAGTAAGTTTGGTTGGGCGGTATGGAAAAACGGTCATATCGGAATTATAGAGAGTTCTAACAAGGTCATAGAAGCCAAGGGTATTAACTATGGCACCATCCGAAGCAACAGGACTTCTACCCCATGGGTAAACGCTTTCCAGATAAAGGATATTAATTATCAGGCAGAAGAAGGTTTACAGGGATGGAAAAAGGTTAAGGATGGATATGTATATTTTCAGAATGGAGTTATGCTGAAAAATGCATGGGTAAGGGATAAAGACAGATGGTATATTTTAGCTGGTGATGGCCTAATGATTCATGACGATTGGTTTTATGAGAATGGAAGATGGTATTATTTGGCTTGTGATGGAGGAATGATTTCTAATCAGTGGCTTTTCTATAAAGATAATTGGTATTATTTTGATGGGGCCGGTGCCTGTTTAACTGACACATGGTATAAATATGAGGGTAACTGGTACTATTTGGATGATACTGGGGCTATGCATAAAGGAATGCTTTATGATAATGGCAGTTGGTATTATTTAGGAGATGATGGAAAATTGATTACAGACACAAGCATTAGATTTGATGCTGGTAACGATGGGGCCTTAAAGTTTGCTGGATTAATAAATAAATTTGATGAATAAGAAGGAGGAAATTATGGTAACAATTAGTAAACTGGGGGGGGCAAATGGCACCTCTGAGACAGAATTTTGTGGTTTAAGTAGTGATATAAAACCTGTAGACGAGGAAATTCCCAATGGTTCATCTTTTTTTGAGATGGATACCTTCAATGTATATTTCTTTAACAAAGCTACAAAAACATGGGTAACTACAACTGAGGGAGGTGTTTAAATGTCTCCCATTAAAGTTTTAGCCATATGTTTAAGTAAAATTAATAAGATAAACAGTAAGATTGAATCTATACCAGCCGCTTTAGTTTTTAAAGCATCTATTGATAATGTAGATTTGCTTCCAAAAAATCCCAGTATAGGAGATATGTATAATATAACTGTAAAATCAATCTATGGTGAAGCAGGAATGAATGTAGCCTGGAACGGGACAGAATGGGATGCATTAGGAAGTACCATAGATATGAGCCAGTATTATACAAAGACAGAAGCAGATACTAAGTTTTCTTATAAAAGTACTTCTGAAACAGTTGCAGGAACGGCAATATCTCAAAATTTAACTTCTAATGTTTTGTATATATTTTCAGATGAATTAACATCTTTAAATATTACAGGATTAGATGGTGGAAATGAGCCTTATAATGTTATAAGAGAATGGATGTTTCAGTTTACTTCTGGGGCAACACCCACAGTTTTAACACTTCCTACAGGGGTACAATCTGAATTGGTTGTATCCCCTAATACCATATATCAGTGTAGCATAGTTAATAATTTGCTTACATTTCAAGGATGGAAGGTGAGTAGCTAATGAGTTTTTTACGTAGAGAACAAATGGATTGTTGTAACTATGTGGAAGCTATGGGAAGTAAAATTTTAGTGGATTCTAAAAGTAACTGGATGCATTTAGAGAGTTTAGAGGGCAATACTACTCAAGTTCAAACTACTGGTGCGCAGTTATTTGATATAAAAAATATTACATCTCCACAAACTGTAAATGGAATTACTTTAACAACAGATTTAACTAATGGAACCATAACCGTAAATGGGACGGCTACTGCTGTAACTATATTTACTATTCCTTTAACCAATATTATACCTACAGGTAAGATAATATATATGGGAGCAAATAATCCTATTGCTGGAAATAGTGAATTACAATTGAGATTAATGACAGAAGATGAAAGTGTAATTGTTGTAGGTTTACAATTATTAACTATTGATACTAGTATTGTTACTACTTTAACTAATGATGTTTCTAAAATAGGTTTTAGAATAGGGGCTAATCAAACTGTTAATAATTTTGTTATAAAAATTATGTTAGCTTATGATTCAGCTAAACCTTGGGAACCATATACAGGTGAGAAGCCCAGTCCATCAGTGGAATATCCTCAAGATTTTGTAGGGGCTGATATCAAATATATTGAAGTACAAGGTGCGCAGTTATTTGATATAAGTAATCCTTATTCGTCAATTAATCAATGGGTTATTACGAATGATACCATTTCTATAACTAATCCTACAGGTAGTTATTTAACTGTAATTTATAAAATAGATTGTAAGCCAAATACAACTTATACTATTTATAGCATTATAGTTAATGATGTTCTAGATGCTAATAGTATGCATATTGCTATTAGTTTATTAAAAAAAGATGGGACAACTCAAGATAATATAGTTATTTTAAATAATACTTCATCTGCCACTTTTATTACTACATCAGATACACAATCTATTTATATTTATTTTAGAAATAGAACTATTGGTAATGGAGGGTATTTTAAAGATATTATAGTTAATGAAGGAAAAACTGCTTTACCATGGCAACCTTATTACTCTCCACAAAATATTTCTATTACTTTAACAAAGCCTTTATATGGTATTGATAATTATAATGACGAAATTGCTGTGACTAAACGTATTGATAAATGTATAGAATTTACTTTTAATGGAAGTGAAAATTGGGCAGTAATTTCAACATATGAAGGATTCTATTATGCGGGCATATTACCATTTATTGCTATGAGAAGAGCTGGTTTTTGTAATCAATTTCCTGTAGATACAAAAGGTGAAGCAATTGAATCTATTAGGATTGGTAATGGTAATTCTGTATTGTTCTGCGTATATAGCCGTTTCTATGATGATACTGCCGCAGATAAGGGACTTGCCGCCTGGAAAGCCCATCTTTCTACCAATCCTTTAAAAATAGTTACTTATACAAATCCAGAAGGTTATGTAGAAACTCCTTTGGAACAAAGCAATATTGATGCTATAAAAAGTCTTTATGCTTATAATGGATATACTATCGTAAACAATAATGAAAATACCAACATGAAGATTATGTATAAAACTAAAAGTTAAAAAATATTAAAATACCCACCATCCTTATACATGTGATGGTGGGTATTTTTTATTAATCAAAGTTACGTACTCTTATATTTTTAACACAATCTGGAATCACAAATGCTTTAATATTATTTTTTTCTGTATAGTTTTTTAAAATATTGACTATTTCTTGAGCCACATCTGGTTTGCATTTAGAAGAATCAATACTAATAAACAGTACAGAATCTTTTGAAACATTTATGCACTGTATTCTTTTTATGAGTTGTCTTTTGTTAATTTTCTTTCTTTGCCTTGTTGTCAAGATTCTACCTCCTATTTATATATTTCTTCAAATGCTTGTTGCCATAATGTCCTATCAAATTTATCCATGATTAATGATGGATTTTTCATAAAAGTAATACTATTAATACCATAAATTGTTTGCATCCTACAACAAATTTTTGCACCTTTTGTAGCATTGTCGGAATCACTGTTAATTATATTTCTTAATACTTCATCTTCTGGTGCATCTGATTTAACAGGAGATAATTCTACTAAATATTCCTTTATAATTTCTTTAGATAAAATATCTCCCCCTTTGCATCTCAAAAAAGTGCAATTTATAATCTGCATTTTTTCATAATCCCAATAATGTTTTTTAACATATTTATAAGCAAATGTTATTGTTCCTTTCATAGATTGGCTACGTACATGAATAATTTCTTTTATTTTATTATTTTCATCACATATACCAAAACGAGTAAGTGTTATTTCCATTTTTATATTCCTCCTTATTTTACTCCCGTTGAGCCAAACCCACCTCTATTTGGATTTCCCAGGGTATTAACTGGTACAAATGAGATAGAGGGCTGATTCTGATAAATTCTGAACTGGGCTATACGGTCGTTTACATAGATGGTTGTATCTCTTATTGCCAAGGCTAAAAATGACCATACATCATCATCTCCGCAATAACTGTTGTCAATAATACCCTGTGAATGCGCCATGATAATGCCAAATTTCTCAGGTGCACTACTTCTGGGAAGAATATGGGCTTCATAGTTTTCTGGTAACTGCATAGATATACCTAAAGAAATTCTACGAATCTCCCCTTTTTTAAGGGTTACTTTTTCGGCGGCTCTTAAATCAATCCAATCAGATTTATTACCATCAATCTTTTGTAGGTGAGTTAATTCTGGATTATGATATTTGATAGGAATAGTAAAACTTTTGCCTATAAGTTTTTTTATAACTTTATTTTTAATCCAAAATGTACCTAAACTATTTTCCATTTGAATTTCATATGGAAGGTTAGTATTTTGAGCATCTATGCTTATTATTTGACCTCTACATCCTTCATAACCTTCCATTCCTATAGCTTTTAATAAGTTATATTTTTTTGTTAAAACAACAATATCTCCTACTTTAAATTTCATTTTTAATCTCCTTTTATATTATAATTTTCTAATTAAAGTATCATCAATATGCCAAAAACATTGTGCACTCTCCTTTTCATGACTAAGACTAAGGTAAAAACAGGTACAACATGGTTACAAGCTTTTATTTTAATGTTCATGAGGAAATCCCTTGGCTAACTCCATGTGTATATTTTACCACTTAATACGAAGTTAGTCAAGGATTTCTCCGTCAGACTTTATAGAGATTTATTTCCATTTTTCTGACAATAGATGCATAATAATCCTGTACGCAGATACATATATTTCTTTTGCAGATATTGTCTGTAATCATAAGTTAATTGTCCTTTAAGTTCTAATTCAATCTGATAAATTTGATTTAAATACCAGTCTATCATTTCTTTTTCGTTAAAACCAAAAGTGGCTGTTTGTGTATAAAATGTATAAAAATTTTCTAATGTATAAGGATTATTTGGATTTTTCATTTACTTTTGTTTCCTCCTGTTTTAACAAACTTTTTCTATCCCATTTTATAATATGATAAGGACTAGAATTATAAAGAGAAAATATAGGAGTTACTACGTATCCTTGACTTTTTAATATTTTTATTTCTTCTTTTGTTAAAGGGCCTATTTCTTTAGTTTCCCAACGAAATTCTCCTTTTTCA
>OBVC01000194.1_pt1 | contig 42206 bp, 30 predicted proteins | sample 1494991 | NCBI WGS metagenome assembly OBVC01 (sample SAMEA2579955, study PRJEB22360) | human gut metagenome
GAGACCCTGCCGCAAAATCGGGTGCGGCGCCGCTGTCGGCCCCGTCTGCCATTGTGTCAGTCTCCTCCTGCGGCTCGTCTGACACATTGGCACAGGGTTCGCCGTCGCACGAGGGATAACCGTCGCCCGGCTCGAACCCTTCGTCGCCGTTAATGGCTTCATTATAAGCTTTTTCCTCTTTCATATATAGTTGTTTTTCAGATTTTCCGTCTTATAGTCGATCAAATTGTATACCAACCTCCGGAAGGGCCTATCCGATGATGAAAATAGCAGGGCGTTTGTTCATCGCGGGCAGTTCGGCGGCACGCCATTCGCGGACGCGGAGCGTGCGGATGAATTCGCCGGGAGCCGTGATGTCCATGGCCACCGTCAGCCGCGTTTCGGGCGCAAGGCTCTGCAACAGCTGCTCCATCAGCTTGACGTTGCGGTACGGGGCCTCGATGAAGAGCTGCGACTGGCCTTCGGCGTGCGCGCGGCGTTCGAAACGGCGGATCGCCTGCACCCGTTCGGGCGGTTTGACGGGCAGGTAGCCGTTGAAAGCGAACGACTGTCCGTTAAGCCCCGACGCCATGACCGCCATGACGATCGACGAAGGTCCGACGAGCGGCACGACACGGATTCCGCGGCGGTGGCAGGCTTCGACCACCAGCGCCCCCGGATCGGCGACGCCCGGCACGCCCGCTTCGGAAATCACGCCCGCCGAACGTCCCTCGACGAGCGGTTTCACCAGCTCTTCGACCTCACGTCCGGCGACGGTATGTTCGTTCAGTTCGCGGAAGCAGAGCGTGTCGATCGGGCGCGCCGCGCCCGCTTTCGACAGAAACCGCCGCGCCGTGCGGGTATTCTCGACGATAAAATAGTCGAGCGAATCCATAACGGCGCGGTTGGCTGCGGGCAACACGTCCCACGGCGCCGTTTCGTCCGAGATCGGACATGGGATCAGATAGAGTGTTCCGTACATTTTTTCAGTTCAGCGATTTTTCGTTCCAACAATCCGACACGGTTCGTAATGCGGACATACTGCACGGCGAACCAGAGACTCAGCGCCATGGCCCCGACGATCACCAGACCGGGCAACCCGCCGAGACAGAGCCAGCTGAGCAGAAATCCCGCGATCGAAAGCGCCAGCGGAGCTTTCCGGACAAGAAAGGCCAATGCCGCGTAGACGCATGCCAGCGCAGCCATGAAAATCCCGACGGCCAGCATCGTCGCGTCGCCCCCGGCATGCACCAGCACGACCACGCCGCCGACAAGCGCGAAAAACGCGGCGCAGAGCATCGCGACCTTCGCCCGGCCCAGCTGGTCGAGGGCCGACTCCGCTTCGACGCGGGCCGTCAGCAGGCGGGTTTCGAGACACTTCACGGCCTGCGCCCTCTCCGCCGGACAGTTGCAGGCGGGACATTTGTCCGCTCCGGGCGCGATCAGGCCGCCGCAGTCGTAGCATTTCATCCCGTTATTCCTTGAGATAGATGCGTTTCACACGCCCCGAAACCGAGGTCATGATTTCATACGAGATCGTATCGAGCACGCGGGCCATCGTTTCGAGGTCGTTGCCCGGCACGGGCGAGAAGACCGACACTTCGTCGCCCTCCTTCACGCCGGGAATGTCCGTAATGTCGATCATGCAGCTGTCCATGCAGACCCGGCCGACGATCGGCGCAGGCTGTCCGGCCACGAGCACCGACCAGCGGCCGCAGCCCAGATGCCGGTCCAGCCCGTCGGCATAGCCGATCGGGATCGTGGCCGTGGTGGTCGGCCGCGTGAGCTTCCCGGCGCGGCCATACCCCACCGCATCGCCCGCAGGCAGGCGTTTGATTTGCACGATGCGGGTTTTGAGCGTCGAGACGGGACGCAAGGCGTCGTTGTGCCGGAACCCGAAGCCGTAAAGCCCCAGCCCCAGACGGCACATGTCGAACTGCGCTTCGGGGAAGCGCTCGATGGCGGCTGAATTGGCCGTATGGCGGATGACCGGATAAGGCAGCGAGGCGGCGAGCTGCGCGCTCATGCGGTCGTAGAGGGCGATCTGCGCCCGCGTATAGGCATCCTCTTCGGGCATGTCGGCGCAGTTGAGGTGCGAGAAGACCGAAGCCGCCTTGACCTGCGGCGTCGCGGCGAGCGTCGCGCACAACTGCGCGATCTCCTGCTCCACGAACCCCAGCCGGTGCATGCCCGTATCCAGCTTGACATGAATCGGGTAACGGGTTTCGCCCGCGTGCGTCACGGCGTCGGCGAAAGCGCCGAGCGAGTGGAAGCTGTAGATTTCGGGTTCGAGCCGGTTGGCGATCATCACGTCGAAGCTGTCAGCATCGGCGTTGAGCACCACGATCGGCATCGAAATCCCCCGCTCGCGCAGCAGTACGCCCTCGTCAGCGAACGCCACGGCGAGATAGTCCACCCCCTGATGCTGAAGCATCTGCGCGACTTCGAAATCGCCCGCGCCGTACGAACCGGCCTTGACCATCGCCACGAGCCGGGTCCCGAAGCTCAGCTTCGACCGGAAATAGTTGAGATTATGGATCATGGCGTCGAGATCGACCTCCAGCACCGTCGTATGGCTCTTGCGGGAGAGCAGGTGCACCAGTTTCTCGAAACGGAAATCGCGTGCGCCTTTCAGCAGGATCGCACGCCCGGCCACGGCGTCGCGGTTGATGCGCGCGACGCATTCGTCGGTAGCCGTAAAGAACTCCTTGTCGCAGGCGAACAGCGCGGCATAGCGTTTCAGGCGGGGACCGATACCGATCAGGAAGTCGATTCCGGCGCGTGCGACCATGCCCGCCACGCGGCTGTAAAGCTCGTCGTCCGTGAGACCGCTCTGCGAAATGTCCGACAGCACGAGCGTACGGCGGCGGCTCAGCGCCACGCTGTGCAGGTAGTCCAACGCCAGCGCCAGCGAATTGAGGTCGAGGTTGTAGGCGTCGTTGATAAGTATCGAGTCGTTGATGCCCTCCTTCACTTCGAGACGCATCGCCACCGAAGGAGCCGCGGCGAACGAAGGGGCGGGATAATGCATCGCATCGCAGAACGCCTCGACGATCTGGGCGTTGCGGCGCGAAGCGGCGTTGCCGATGACCGATTCCGGCACTTCGGGATATGAGGCGGCATCGACGGGACGGCGGTCGGCGAAATGCGCCGCGACCATACGGCCCAGCGGCTCGTAATAGCTGTGGTAGATGATTTTGGAAGCGCTGCGGGCGAGAATCATCTTCTCGTCGCATTTCTGTTCCAGATTGATGAAATTCTCCTGATGGGCGTCACCGATCGAAGTGAAGATCACCGCATCGGGGCGGATGATGCGTTCGAGCCGCTCCATCTCGCCGGGTTTCGAGATGCCCGCTTCGAAAATAGCCAGTTCCTCGTCGCCCTCCAGCATCAGCACCGAAAGCGGCACGCCCAGCTGCGAATTGTAACTCTTCGGCGAACGGTAATATTTCATGCCTTCGGGCAGCTCCTCGGCGATCCACTCCTTGATGACGGTCTTGCCGTTAGAGCCGGTGATGCCGACCACCGTACCCCGGAACTGCGCCCGGTGATAGGCCGCCAGCCGCTGAAGGGCTTCGATGGCGTTGTCCACCTGCACGAAACCGCACTCCCCGGTGCACGAGGAGGCTTCGACGCCCCGCTCGACGAGGAACGCACGCACGCCCCGGCTCTGCATGCCGGCGATGAAATCATGCGAATCGTGGTTCGCGCCGCGCATGGCGACGAACATCGGGCGGCACCCCAGCTCGCACGAAAGCGAACGGCTGTCGGTAACAACCGACCGCACCTCGGAATCGCAGCCCGAAAACTTTCCGCCGCAAATGGCGGCAATACGTGAAAGTCTGTAATTCATCCTCTTATCATTTTCCGTTCCGTCCGCCGTGCGGTCTACTCTTGGCAGCCGACACGACACGCCGCACTCGGCCGGAACGCCGCGAAAAATCGTCAGTCCATCTTAAAAGTCACGATCGTAATGCCCGCCCCGCCGCGGTCGGCATGCTCGTCCTTGGCGCATTCGACCTCAGGGACCGTGCGCAGATAGCGGCGGATCTCCTCCTTCAAGGCCCCCGTACCCTTGCCGTGAAGGATCGAAACCGACCCCACGCCCACCATCAGGGCGTCATCGACGAAATCCTGCACGGCGTCCAGCGCTTCGGCGGCGCGCATGCCCCGCACGTCGATATGGTCCCTGAAATTGAGTTTGCGGGCCGAAATATCGACCGAGACCACTGTACGGGCCGTCTGCGGGCGCGTCGCTTCGCGGAACTCGCTGTTCGACACCACGGTCAGCAGTTTCTTGTCTACCGTAGTAAGTATCTGCCCGAAGGCGACCTGCGCTTTCTTCCCCTTGACCGACTGCACCACGCCGACCATATCCTGCCCGGCCATGCGGACCTTGGAACCGGGTTCGACCTCGCGGGGTTTGGGCGGTTCGGGGGCGGCGGCCGCCGCCTGCGCTTCGCCGCGCTGGGTTTTGCGCTCGATGCGCCGCTGGCGGCGGCGTTCGATACGCTCGATCTCACGGGCCACCTGCGCGTCCTTCTCGGCCGTATCGGCCTGCTCGACCGCATCGCGGAAGTCGTCCAGCTCGCGGCGCGCCAGCCGCGTCAGCTCTTTTTCGGCCTGCGCTTCGCGGATGGTCCTGATCGTATTCTCGATCTGCTTGTTGGCGTCGGCGATCAGCCGCTGGGCCTCCTGCTTGGCCTTTTTCAGAATCTCCTGCCGCTCGGACTTGATCTTCGCCAGCTGCTCGGCGTAAGTCTGCTCCAGCTCTTCGACCTTGCGGTCCGTCAGGCGGATGCGGTCGCGTTTCTGTTCCCAGTAATGTTTGTCACGGGCGATTTCGCGCAGCTGCTTTTCGATGTTGATATGGTCGCTGCCGGCCTTCTCGCCCGCAATGCGGATAATATCTTCCGGCAGGCCGATCTTGCGGGCGATCTCCACGGCGAATGAACTGCCGGGCTTGCCCGTTTCGAGCCGGAACAGCGGCCTGATATGCTGCACGTCGAACATCATGGCGCCGTTGGCGATGCCTTCTGTGTTCGACGCATAATATTTGATATTGGCGTAATGGGTCGTGATAACGCCGTAGCACCCCTTAGCCAGCAGGCGTTCGAGGATGGCTTCGGCGATGGCGCCGCCGATGACCGGCTCGGTACCCGACCCGAATTCGTCGATCAGCACCAGCGTCGCGGAGGAGGCCCCGGCCAGCATGTTCTTCATGTTGAGCAGGTGCGACGAGTAGGTCGAAAGATCGTCGTCGATCGACTGTTCGTCGCCGATGTCGATGAAGATCGACCGGAACACGGGCAGCTCGGAGACCTCCGACGCCGGCACGAGGAAACCGCACTGGAACATATACTGCACGAGGCCCGTGGTTTTCAGGCAGACCGACTTGCCGCCCGCGTTAGGCCCCGAAATGACGAGGATATGCTTGCGGCGGTCCAGCTGCATGTCGAGCGGCACGACCTCGCGGCCCTGCGCCCGGAGCGTCTGCTGCAGCAAGGGATGGCGGGCGTTTTTCAGCACCAGCCGGTCGTCGGTCGAGACGATCGGCTTCACGCAGCCGTTCTCCGAGGCCCAGCGCCCTTTGGCGCGCAGCATGTCGATCTCGGCGAGGTAATCGCCCGAATCGGCGATCAATTCCGCATCGGGACGCACCGAATCGGTGAACTCCGAGAGGATGCGGACAATCTCGCGCCGCTCGGCGTATTCCAGTTCACGCAGTTCGTTGTTGATCTCCACCACCTCGACCGGCTCGACGTAGAACGTGCGTCCGGTGGCCGACTCGTCGTGGATGAAGCCCTGCAGTTTGCGTTTGTTGGCCGCGGCGACCGGAATCACGGCTTTGCCCTCGCGGATCGAAATCTGGGCGTCGGCATCGACGATGCCGGCGCTTTTGGCGGCCGACAGCGCGGCCTGCAGGCGTTTGGCGGCCTGTCCCTCGCGTTCGCGGACGGCGCGCCGGATCTCCAGCAGACCGGGCGAAGCGTTGTCCTTCACGTTGCCGAAGCGATCGACGATGGCGTCGATCCGCTGCACGATTTCGGGAAAGGCCGCGACGCCGCGGCTACGGGCGTGAAGCGCCGGATATTGTTCTTCGCGGTTGAGAATGAACGCGACGATGCCGCCGACGACCGTCAGCGCACGATGCAGCGTCACCACTTCCTCGACGTCGAGGAACGAGCCTTCGACGCGCAGCTTGGCGACAATATGATCGACGTCGGGATACTCCCCGCCGGGAAATTCGTGTTCCATATCGAGCAGCAGACGCATCTCGTCGGCAAGCGTCAGCCGCCGGGCGATCTCGCGCGCCGAAATCGAAAAGGTCTCGCCGGCCAGCCGCGCACGGGCGGCACGCATGGTACAGCGCGCCGCAACCTGTTCACGAAGCCGGTCGAAGCCGATCTTCTGCTCGAAGTTTGCAGGATAAATCATGGTGCTATGTCGGGTAAAGGGCTACCGCAGCCGCCTGAGCGAATCGCGCTCGGCTTTCTCGGCGGCCTTCGCGGCCTTCCGGTCGGCCCGCTCCTTCATCTTCTCAGGGTTGCGCCCGAAGAGCGAAAGATGGACGTAACGGCCCGGATACTGTTTGACGTCGGCCAGCAGTGCGGAGAGATTCTCGCAGGCCCGGTTGAGCGAATCGTAAAGTTCGGGATCGTTCATCAGCTTGCCCACCGTGCCCTCGCCCTGCGCGATGCGGGCCACCAGATCGTCGAGATGCCCGACGGTCTGCGAAAGCTTGACGGCGAACTCCTCTTCGGAGAACTGCGCGACGACCCGGTCCACATTGCCGATGATGCTGTCCACGCGCTGGGCGTTGTCGCCGAGCATGTCGGAGAACTTCGAAAGGTTCTCCAGCGCGCTTTTCAGGTTGTTTTTCTCGGCGGAAAGGATCTGCGCCATGTCGCCCGTCACGGAGTTGAGGTTGCCAAGCGTCCCGGCGATATTGCCGGCGTTGTCCTCCATCAGCCTGTTGAGGTTGTCGAGCGCACGCGACAGATCGCCGGTGAGCTGCGAGACCTTCTGTTTGAAGAAATCCAGCTCCGAACCGGCCACATCCATCAGGTCGCGGTCGCGGCTCGACCGCAGCGTATCACCTTTATGCAGGTAGGTGTCGGCCGTGCCGTAGGTGATTTCGATCGCCTTGGCGCCCATCAGCCCGTTGCTGAAAATCTTGGCTTCCGAATCGGTCGGAATGCGGTACTCGCGTTTGATGGTGAACCGCAGCACGACTTTGTCGCTGCGGGCGGGGTCGAACGACAGGCCCGTCACCGAACCGATCTTGACGCCCTTCATCATGATCGGCGAAGCGTTCTGCACGCCGTTGATCTGGTCGTAAGCCGCATAATATTCGACATTGCGGCTGAAAATATCGAATCCTTTCAGAAAGCGGATGCCCGCCCATGCGACGCCGATCATCGCCACGGCGAAAATTCCGATCTTAACTTCCCTTTTCATATCTCGTATGTTTTTATTTCACGATCCGAGTTCCCCGGCAGCTCACCACAAAGGCGTCGGGGAAGACCTTGCGCACCGCCGCCAGTTGTTTCTGCGCCGCAGCACGGGTCTCGTATTCGCCGACGCAATACTTATAACGGTATTTGCCGTCGGCCGTATATTGCTTCACCTTGCCGCGGTAGCTCTTGAACCGCTCGGACGAAGCCGGCACGGTCTGGGGGCTGGCCAGCACCTGCACGGTATAGCGCAGCGGCTGCGCGTCCTGTTTCGGAGCCGGCTGCTTCGGGGTTTCGGCTTTCGGCGTCTCACGCTTCGGGGCGCCGGCCTTGGGAGTCTCCGTTTTCGGCGTCTGCGTTTCGGACGTCTCCCGCTCTGCCGGCGCAGTCACGGATTCGGATTTGGCGGCGGAGTCCTTCGCCCCCGCCTTTCCGCCGGCCCCGCGCACAGGCTCCTTGCCGACGACCACTTGCTCCGGTTTCTGCTCCGGCTTAGGCGCCGCAGCGGCCTCCTCTTCGGCGTTGCGCGTTTCGAGCACATAGGCCGAATAGTTCTTCACGCCCTCGTAAATCGAACGGGCGATCTCGGTCTGGCCCTTCTCCGACTTCATGTAGGCAGCCTCCTGCGAATTGGAGAGGAATCCGATCTCGGTCAGCACGCCCGGCATGTCGGTCGCATAGAGCACGCGCAGCAGCTGGGGTTTGATGCCCCGCGAGTGGCGGCCCGCCTTCAGGTAGTTGTTCTGAATGCAGCGAGCGATGGCCATGCTGTACTCGCCGTAGGTGAACTGCAGGTTCTGGATATAGGCCCGCACGATGGCCGCCGTACGTTCGTCGGACATGTCGATCAGGTCCTCGCGGTTGTTCTCGAACAGCGCGTTTTCGTTGTAACGCTGCTCCTTGGGGCTTTCGCCCATGATCAGCGTCTCGACGCCGCGCGCGGCCGTAGACTTGGCCGCATTGACATGGATCGAAATGAAGAGGTCGCCGCCGGCCTTGTTGGCGATGTCGGCACGCGCCTGCAGGTCTTTCGCCTTGTCGGGTCCCAGCGCCTTGTCCGTCTTGCGCGTATAGACCACCTTCACGCCGGGCATGCCCTCCTCGATCATTTTGCCGAGCTTGAGAGCCACCTTCAGCGTCAGGTCCTTTTCGCTGGTTCCGCCGTAGTGCGCACCGGGATCGTTGCCGCCGTGACCGGGGTCGATCACCACAACTTCGACTCCGTGCGCAATATTCCCGGCCGATGCCGCGTTCGTAAGAACGGTTACGGCCGCAAATGCGAATAACAGGAACAGTCGTGTGCGCATATTTAAGAGATCAAGTGTAAGCTTTCTGTAATTTTTTACCTATCTTTGTCGCGCCTGAAAACCCCGCGGGAGGTCGCCGGAGACCTGATTCAGGCGTTTTTGCCGACATGTCGGCAAAGGTACGAAAAATTATTGGAATTTTGGATAAACTTAGGGTAAAATATCTGTTTTCGGCGGCGCTGATCCTGCTCTTCGCCCAGCTGGTGGTCGGCGCATCCGCACCCCGGAGCGTGTTCGCCGCAGCCGCCCCGGACAGCACCCGCACCCACGATTCCATTCCGGCATATACCCTTCCGGAAGCCGCCCGCACACGCAGCGAACGCCGCGCGCAGGCACGGGCCGCCCGCGAGAAAGCCCGCCGCCACGCCGAATTCGAAGCCATGTCGCAGGAGGAGCGCGACTCGATGTTCAGTTCGCAGGTCGATTCGCTCATCGCCCGCCGGGCCGACTCGCTGGCCGGCAGGCAGGCCGACACCGTGGCCCGCGACTCGGTCAAGCGGCCGCGCAAGCCCGGCGCCTTCCTCGACGATCCGATTTCGGGCAAGAACAAGGACTCGCTGGTTTACGACGTCCGCAACAAGATGGTCTACATCTACAACGAAGGCGACGTCACCTATCAGAACAGCAACCTCAAGGCCGACTACATGCAGATCGACATGAACTCCAAGCTGATCCACGCATACGGCAAACCCGACTCGCTCGAAGGCAAGGCCATCGTCACCAAACCCGAATTCTCCGACGGCGGCGAAGCCCCCTACAAGATGGACACGATCACCTACAACCTCGAATCGAAGAAGGCCAAGATCAAGGGCGTGGCGACGCAGCAGGGCGACGGCTGGCTGGTGGGCGGCAGCGTCAAGAAGATGCCCGACAACACGATCAACATCGAGAACGGAAAATATACGACCTGCGACGAAACGGACCATCCGCACTTCTATCTGGCGATGACCAAGGCCAAGGTCATTCCGGGCAAGAAGGTCGTCACGGGGCCGGCCTATCTGGTCATGGAGGACGTGCCGATCTATTTTCTGGGCATTCCCGAAGGCTTCTTCCCGATCAGTTCGGGTCCCAAGTCGGGTCTGCTGATGCCCACCTACGGCGAAGAGTACACCAAGGGATTCTTCCTGCGCGATCTGGGCTACTACTTCACGCTGGGCGATTACGCCGATCTGGCCGTCCGCGGAGGCATCTACACGCTCGGTTCGTGGGAGGCGTCGGCCGCATCGCGCTACATCAAGCGCTACAAGTACAGCGGCAGTTTCAACATGCAGTACTCGAACATCAAGACAGGCGAGAAAGGCGAACCCGACTATATCAAGCAGAGCAACTTCCGCATCCAGTGGACCCATTCGCAGGACCCCAAGGCCAACCCCGGTTCGACCTTCTCGGCGTCGGTGAACTTCGCCACCAGCGGTTACAGCAAGTATTCGGCGACCAACCTCAACGACATTCTCGCCACGCAGACCAACTCGTCGATCGCCTATTCGAAGAACTGGGCCGGCACGCCGTTCTCGCTCTCGGCGAACATGTCCATTTCGCAGAACTCGCAGAACAAGACCATTTCGGTAACCCTGCCCACGCTGGTCTTCAACGTCTCGCGCTTCTACCCCTTCAAACGCAAGGAGAAAACCGGCAAAGACCGCTGGTACGAGAAGATTTCGATGCAGTACACGGGTAAAATGACCAACTCGGTGAGCACCACCGAGGACAAAATATTCTCGAAGGAGACGCTCGACAACATGAAGAACGGCATCGAACACAACATCCCGGTTTCGGCGTCGTTCAACCTCTTCAACTACATCAACATCTCGCCGTCGGCCAACTACAACGAGAAGTGGTATTTCAAAAAGGTCGAGCTGGAATGGAATCCCGTCACCAACAGCGTCGATACGCTGCCGGCGCAGTACGGCTTCTACCGTCTGTACAACTACAACTTCAGCGTCTCGACATCGACGACCGTGTACGGCATGTACGACTTCACCAAAAAACGCCGCGACCGCAAGATTCAGGCGATCCGCCATACGATCACGCCGTCGATCGGATTCTCATACGCCCCGGACTTCGGCGATCCCAAATACGGCTATCAGAGCAACTACCAGTCCGATTCGACCGGTACGTTCCGCCCCTATTCGCCCTATTCAGTCAATGCCTACGGCGTCCCCAGTTCGGGACGTTCGATGTCGATGAACTTCTCGCTGTCGCAGAACCTCGAAATGAAGGTGCTGAGCAAGCGCGACACCTCAGGCGTCAAGAAGATCAAACTGATCGACGAGCTGCGGCTCAGCGGTTCGTATAACTTTCTGGCCGACTCGATGGGACTCTCGACCATCCCCATCTCGTTCCGCACCACGCTGTTCGGCAACTTCGGCATCAACCTCTCGGCGACGCTCAACCTCTACAAGCTGACCCCCGACGGAAAACTGTACGACAAGCTCTTCCTTCCGGGACGTATCGAATCGACGGGCTGGTCGTTCGGCTACACCTTCAAATCGCGTCAGGACCGTACGGAACGCGCCATCAACGACATCACGAGCATTCCGCCCGAATACATGAACCCGTTCTACGACCCCTACGGCAACATGGACCCCGTACTGCGAAGGCAGTACATGGCCCAAACCTATTACGACTTCTCGCTGCCGTGGAACTTCGGTTTCAACTACACGGTCAACTACTCCATATCGCGGGGAAACTATCCGCCCAAAGGCTATAAAAAGAACATTACGCAGACGATCGGCTTCAACGGCAGCGTCAATCTGACGCCGAAGACGGGCGTCACGTTCCAAGGCGGTTACGACATCAAGCAAAACAAGCTGACGACCTCGTCGGTCTCCATTTCGCGCGACCTGCACTGCTGGCAGATGTCCTTTTCATGGATTCCGTTCGGCTACCACCGCAGCTGGAGTTTCAACATCGGCGTCAAGGCGGCGTCGCTCTCCGACCTCAAATACGACAAGAGTCAGAGTATGTACGACAATATGTACTAAACGTACAAAAGCCGCCGCCCGTCCGGAAAATGGAAACGCCCTGCCTCGGCAGGGCGTTTCCATATATAATAGGGTGTCCGCACAATCGGGACTGCCCCTGCGGAGCTAAATTTTCCGGACTTCAGGTTCTTTGCGGTCGATGTAGTTCGGATAGCGGAACTGCGGCATGCCGAGCGCCATGACAGCGCAGATACGGCGGTCTCGAAGTCCCAGCATCCGGTTCAGCCCGCCTTTCCCGTCCTGCCGCACGGCGGTCAGCACGAATCCCATGTAGACCTGACTCACACCGAGCGATTCGGCCGTCAGCGAGGCGTTCTGATAAGCGAGGTTCGCGTCCTCGGCGCCGAAGCGGCTCTCCTTGGGCGCATGGATGAACAGCACAGCCGTCGCACCCCGCAAAATGCGGTCGACGCCCTGCTCCGCATATTCGCGGCGCATCCGTCTGAACGCCGGAATGTAGCGGTAAACGCCCGGCAGCAGCCGGCTCAGCCAAGGCCGCACGAGCGGGTTAGACAGACGCTTCACGATCCGGCCGAAGACGCCCAGCGTATATTCGACGATTTCGCGTCGCATAGCGGGGTCCGTCACCAGCGTATAACCCAGCTGGCGGGCGTTGGTCGCCGTCGGCGCGCGGTCGGCGGCGGCAACGATGCGGTCCAGATACTCCTGCGGCACGGGACGCTGGGAAAAAGCGCGGTTCGAACGCCGCACGGCGAGCAGCAGTTCGACCTGTTCGGGCGTCGGCAAAGCCGCATAGTCGATCGGATGCACCTTCTCCGCCGGGAAATCGGCATGTTCGACCGCCCCCGTGGGACATGCCGCCGCGCAATGGCCGCAGACGATGCAGTTTTCGGGTTTATGCAGCGTCACCGCAGCCCCGGCCTTCTCCTGAACGAAAATCTGCGACGGGCACACCTTCACGCAGCGGCCGCAGCGGATGCAGATCGCATCATTTACTCGAATCGTATTCTCCATCATATCTTTCAAATTTTTTCAATATCTTTGGCATCTATCCGACAAACAGCATGCACCCCATCGTCATCAAACATTTCAGCGAAATCTCCGCCGCCGAGTACCACCGCATCGTGCAGGCCCGCGAAGCCGTCTTTTTCCTCGAACAGCACATCACCGAACCCGACGCCGACGAGGTCGATCCGCAGAGCGTCTTTCTCTGGACGGAGGAGGACGGCCGCGTCGTCGCATTCCTGCGGATCATCCCCGCAGGGATCGTCTGCGCCGAGGCATCCGTCGGACGGGTGCTGGTAGACGCCGGTTACCGCCGCCGCGGGTTGTGCCGCCGCCTGATGCACGAAGCCCTGCGGCATATCGCCCGGACGTGGGGTCCGCAGCCCGTCCGCATCTCGGCGCAGGAGTACCTCGTCGGATTTTACGCATCGCTGGGCTTCGAAGCCGTTTCCGGGACCTACCTCGAAGCCGGCATCCCGCATGTCAGGATGCTGAGACGGTAACAAAAACAATTCCGGCGGCAAAGGAAATCCCTGCCGCCGGAATCGTTTTTAGGATTAATGCTTCACCGACGCCATCTCCGCGGGGTTGTGCTTGTATTTGAACACCAAGGCGAAGACCACGGCCACCACGAGGGCGTAGCCTGCGAAGATGTACCACGAATCGGGCCAGCCCCACGCATCGACGACGGCGCCTGCGGCGTACGAGCCGAAGAAGGCGCCGAAGCCGTTGGTCATGATCATGAAGACGCCCTGCGCCGAAGAACGGATTTCGCGGCTGGTCTCCTTCTCGACGAACAGCGAACCCGAAATGTTGAAGAAATCGAACGCCACGCCATACACGACCATCGAGAGGATCAGGAACGCCGCGCCCGAACCGGGATTGCCGATGCCGAAGAATCCGAAGCGGAGCACCCACGCCAGCATCGAAATCAGCATCACCTTCTTGATGCCGAAACGCCGGAGGAAGAACGGGATGAGCAGGATGCAGAACGTCTCGGACATCTGCGAGAGCGACAGCAGGATCACCGAGTGTTTCACGATCGCCGAATCGGCATACTGCGGCATCGACCCGAAGTTCTGAATATAGGTATCGCCGAAAGCGTTGGTTATCTGCAGAGCGGCGCCGAGCAGCATCGAGAAGATGAAGAAGACGGCCATACGCTTCTCCTTGAAAAGCGCGAATGCGCGCAGCCCCAGCGTGTCGATCCACGACTGCGACTTGACGTTGCGGTCCACGGGACATCCGGGCAGCGAGAAGGAGTAGACGGCCAGCACGAACGACAGGAACGCCGAAACATAGAGCTGCCAAGCGGTGAGCTTGATCTGGATGCCGCCGATATGCGTCAGATCGACGAACCACATCGCGGCGATGAATCCCACGGTCCCCCACACGCGGATCGGCGGGAAGTGTTTCACGGTGTCGAGTTTCGCCAAATCGAGGGCGTTGTAGGCCACCGAGTTGGACAGCGCGATCGTCGGCATGTAGAACATCACGCTCAGCAGCATGCAACTATACAAAGGCGCATAGGCCGTCTGCGAAGCCGCCGCCACGAGGAAGGCACCGCTGATCAGGTGGCAGATACCCAGCAGCTTCTGCGCCGGAATCCAGCGGTCGGCTATGATTCCCATTACGGCAGGCATGAACAGCGAGGCAATGCCCATCGTCGCGAAGAAACTGCCGATCTGCAGTCCCGTGAAGTCGAGTCCGCCGCCCAAATAGGCACCCAGCGAAATAAGCCACGAGCCCCAGATGGCGTACTGGAGGAAGTTCATAACGATAAGGCGAAACTTAATTCCCATAATTCTCTGATTTTACGTTATTTTAATTTCAGGTTCATTTTAGTTCGGAAACGATTAAAACAAATGTACGAAATTTTTTTCGGAATTTTCTTTGCAATTGAAAAATAAAGTTCTACTTTTGCATCACCAAAACGTCATTGAGCTATGGTGTAATGGTAACACAACAGATTCTGGTCCTGTTATTCTTGGTTCGAATCCAGGTAGCTCAACTAAAAAGCGAGGAATTATCCTCGCTTTTTTCATTTTATCCGCCGGATTCCGCTGTTTCGATTTCCGAAACAATCCGCAGGCCCGATACCGCTAATCGACACTGCGGCAAAAACCGGACCGCCGATTTTCACAATGCGCGGCCGCACCCCGCCGCTGTTTCGAAATAAGGCGCACAAACCCCCTTCGATTTCTGTTTTCCGTCTTGTTTGACCCGCCGAAATGCAGTACGTTTGTATTGCACAGGAGATATGAAGAATTCAAGTGGGATTGTGCAAGGGGCGGGTTACACCCGCAAAAGTGACGCAAGTGGAAAATCCGTCAGGATTTGAAGCACAGGATAGACATATGGAGCTAGACGCAAGGTTCCGTTTATTCCTGGAAGACTTCGGGGGAGGGTTCTAAGCCCTCCCTTTCCAATTCTGCCACGATCGCACGCTGACGCTTGAAGAAATGAATCCGCTGCAGCTCCCCGCTGCACGAAACCAGCGTCGCAAAACGGCTCAGCGACGTAATCCAACGCCTGACATGCTCGAACATGCCCGGATCGGCGCTTCGCAGCGAATTGATCGAGAACGCCTCGATACAGCTCGCACGGTAGTGGCGCGCCGCGACATAGCAGTAAGTCGCCTCGATATCCATGTCCGATATGTAAATAGACACCGGCTTCCCGCTGCGGAACTGTCCGGCAACGGCTATCTCCTCCAGCTCGTCGAGCAGCTGCAGCAGTTCGCCCTTCAGCATCTCGACGCTCTGGTCGGTTATCAGGTGCATGTTGCGGAACGCGCAGATGGCATTGACCCAGCGCTTGGTGCAGCTGCCGTCGAACACCAGCGTCGTCGCAGGCATCAGCTGCGCCTCCTTCAGCAGGTCGCGGTAACTCCGCAAAAGCGCATCGGGAACTTTCATATCCTCGAATTTAGTCGTCGAACAATCGACAAGCCCCTGTTGGTAAAGCCACTTGAAGAGTTTGAAATTGGTCAGTCCTTCGTAGCGCATGTAAAGCATCCGCGGGAACGAGTTTCCGGCGATAGCCTGCTCTGCATCGGCATCGGACGACACCTCCCGGTAAAAAAGCGTATCCTGATCGATAACGCCCGTATAGTCTTCGAGCGCCGTATGGTAATCGTTGAAGCTGAGACGGAAAAGCACGTTTCCGAAATCGACGGCACCGACAGCGCGGTCGAGCGAAAAATTCATCTGGGCCGAAAGAACGGCCGCTTCCCCGAAGGTAAAGGGCACCTCGCCGCGCAGACGGCGGTAAGCCGCTTCGCGGCCGATGTTGAGTTTATCGGTCAGTATGGCCGCCGGATTGGTATATTCCGGGGTACCGTTTTGAATAGCGGCGATCAGCGCCGCATTCAGTTTGTCAAGAGGCATAGTACAAGTGTTAAATCTAAATCAAATTCTCAATCCCAACCGCAAATTTAGTAAAATATTGACAAATTGATATTTTTCGGACAAAGAAATAAAACAAAAGGGAACCTTCCGGAAGGTTCCCTTTCATTTGTCTCGGATGCGGCGGTCTTACTTTCCCAACCCCATCTTTTCGATCAGCGCCTTGGTCTCCGGTTTGTGGCCGCGGAAGCGTACGTACAGCTCCATCGGATGCTCCGTACCGCCTTTCGAAAGGATGTTCTCACGGAACGATCCGGATACCTCGCGGTTGAAGATGCCCTTCTCCTTGAAAAGCGAGAAAGCGTCGGCTTCCAGCACCTCGGCCCACTTGTAGCCGTAATAGCCGGCAGCGTAACCGCCTGAGAAGATGTGGCCGAAAGCCGGGGCCATCGCCGTCCCCGGCACGACGGGCTGGACCTGCGAAGGGGCCATCGACGCCACTTCGAACTGCTCGACGTCGCCCTCGAAGGGTTCGGTGATCGTATGCCATGCCATGTCGGTCAGGCCGAACGAAAGCTGACGCACGTTCAGGTAGGCGGCCAGATAGTTCTGCGCCGCGATAATGCGTTCCACGATTTCGGCGGGAATCGGCTCGCCGGTCTGGTAGTTCACGGCCCACAGGTCGAGGAATTCCTTCTCGGTAGCCCAGTTCTCCATGATCTGCGAAGGAAGCTCGACGAAGTCGCGGTAAACGCTCGTACCGGTCTGCGACTCGTATTTGCCCTCGCCCAGCATGCCGTGCAGGGCGTGTCCGAACTCGTGGAGGAAAGTCTCCAGCTCGTCGAACGTCAGCAGCGACGGCGCGGTCTCGGTGGGTTTGGTGAAGTTCATCACCAGCGACACCAGCGGACGGGTCTCCTCGCCGTCCTCGATCTTCGTGCCGCGGAATTCGGTCATCCACGCACCCGAACGCTTCGACTCGCGGGGGAAGAAGTCGAGGTAGAGCACGGCCATAAAGCGGCCGTTCTCATCGGTTACGTCATAGGCCGTCACGTCGGGATGATAGACCTCGATCTTGTCGTTGGGCGTGAAATTCAGGCCGTAAAGCTTGTTGGCGAGCATGAACACGCCCTTCTTGACGTTTTCGAGCTTCAGATAGGGCTTCACGACCTCGTCGTTGAGCGCATATTTCTCGTCCTTGTATTTTTCGCTGTAATAGCCCCAGTCCCACGGCATCAGCTGGCCCTTGAAGCCGAGCGAGGCGGCATAGTCGCCGATCATCCGGTAATCCTTGTCGGCATAGGCTTTGGTCTCGCCGAGCAGTTCGTCGAGGAACGCCGTGACGGTCGGAGTATTCTCGGCCATGCGGCGTTCGAGCACGTAATCCGCGTAGCACTTGTAACCCAGCAGGTTGGCGATCTTCAGGCGCAGGTTGGCGATCTGCTTCACGATCTGCGTGTTGTCGTTCTCGCCGCCCAGCGCGCGCGAATTGTAGGCGCGCCAGAGCTTCTCCTTCAGGGCGCGGTTCGACGAATAGGTCATAAACGGCACATAGCTCGGCGCCTGCAGCGTCACGGTCCAACCCTTCTCGCCGCGCGCCTTGGCGTCGGCGGCCATACCCTCCCGGACGAATGCGGGCAGTTCGGCAACGACCTTAGGATCGGTAATGTTGATCGTAAAGGCGTTGGTCGCGGCCAGCGCGTTCTGACCGAACTGCAGGGTCGCGGCCGACAGCTCGGAGGTATACTTGCGGTAAAGCTCCTTATCGGCGTCCGAAAGGGCGGCGCCGTTGCGGGCGAAGCTCTGGTAGGTGTCTTCCAGCAGTTTCCTGTCCTCTTTCGAAAGACCGCGGCCGGGTTTCTCGTAAACCGCCTTCACGCGGGCGAAAAGCTCCGGATTGAGCGAAACGTCGTTCGACAGCTCGGTGAGCTTGGGCTGAACGCGCAGCGCGATCTCCTGCATCTGGTCCGAGGTCGCGGCTTCGAGCAGGTTGTAGAAAACACCCGAAATGCGGTCGAGCAGCGCCCCCTGACGCTCCAGCGCCACGATGGTGTTGCCGAAGGTCGGTTTCTTGGGATTATTGACGATCGCCTCGATCTCGGCGCGCGAGCAGGCGATGGCCGCATCGAACGCAGGCTCGTAATCCGAAAGCTCGATCTGCGAGAACGGCGGCGTCTGGTGGGGCGTGTTCCACTCCGCCAGCAGGGGGTTGGTGGTATCCAGTTCGGGCAGCTGCGCTTTGGGAATCGAATTGTCGGCGCAGCCTGCCGCCATAGCTGAAAAGGTCATAATGATAAGTGCTTTTTTCATGTTACTGCAAATATTGGGTTATTTTTCACGATTCGTCTATTGCCCGTCCGATTCCGGTTCGAGGGGGATCGGGGTCTCTTCGTCCGGCTGCGGATCGGGTTCGGCGAGCAGGCCGCGGCCGCGGAGCATCGCCCGCTTGTCGGGATCGGCCCCGCGGAAGGCCCGGTAGAGCGTCATGCCGTCCTCGGAACCGCCGCGGGCGAGGATCTTGGTGCGGAAATCGGCGGCGATCTTCTTGTTGAACAGGTCGCCGCTCTCGCGGAAGGCCGCGAACGCATCCTTGTCGAGCACTTCGGCCCACGTATAGAAGTAGTAGCCCGCCGAATAGCCGCCGTCGAAAATATGGCTGAAATAGGGATAACGGTAGCGGGGTTCGATCTGCGGAATCAGGCCGCGCTTCTCGTTGAGCGCCCGGCGCTCGAAGACCATCGGGTCGAACGGTTCGTAGTCGGTGGTCGAGTGGATGTCCATGTCGGAAAGCGACGCGGCGATCAGCTCCGTAGTGGCGAAACCCTGATTGAAGAGTTCGCTCCTGCGCAGTTTATCGACGAGGTATTTGGGAATCACCTCGCCCGTGCGGTGATGCACGGCGTACTGTTTCAGCATTTCGGGTTCGAAAGCCCAGTTTTCCATGATCTGCGACGGAAGCTCCACGAAGTCGCCCTCGACCTCCGTGAGTCCGCGGTATTTCACGTCGTGGAACAGGAAATGGAGCGCATGGCCGAATTCGTGGAAGAGCGTTTCGGTCTCGTCGAGCGTCAGCAGCGCAGGGGTGTTGCGCACCGGACGGGTAAAGTTGCAGACGATGCTCACCACGGGAGCGACGCGCTCGCCGTCCCGGTAGGTCTGTTCGACATAGTTGCCGCACCACGCCCCCTGACTCTTGCCGTCACGCGGAAAGAAGTCGAAATAGAGCACGCCCAGATGCGACTGGTCGGCGTCGAGCACCTCGTAGGCGATCGCCTCAGGATGATAGAGCGGCGCCACGATGGGCTGGAAGGTGATGCCGTAAAGCCGGTTGGCGAGGTAGAAAATGCCGCCCTGCACGTTTTCGAGCGAGAAATAGGGCCGCAGCATCTCCTCGTCGAGTGCATAGTTCTGCTTGCGCAGTTTTTCGGCGTAATACCACCAGTCCCACGACTCGAACGTCGCGCCCGGAACGTCCTTCTGCAGGAGTTTGTCCATCTCGGCCAGCTCCTCCCCGGCGCGGTCAAGCGCCGGCGTCCATATCTGGTCCAGCAGCGCGTAGACCGCATCGGTCGTGCCGGCCATCTCGTCGGCCACGACATAGGCGGCGTACGACGGATAGCCCAGCATCTTGGCCTTCTCCGTACGCAGACGGATGAAGTCGTTGATGAGCTGCTTGTTGTCGTACTGATCGCCGTTGTTGCAGCGGTTCAGGTAGGCCTTGTAGATCTTTTCGCGCAGGTCGCGCTTGGCCGAATAGGTCAGGAACGGAATCAGACTGGGCTTATGGAGCGTGAAGACCCACTTGTCGCCCTTGCCCATCGCCTGCGCCTTCTCGCGCGCGGCGTCGCGGACGCCCGAAGGCAGTCCCTCCAGATCGTCCGCCGTCAGTTCGAGCGCGAAGTTGTTGTTCTCGGCCAGAATGTTGTTGCCGAACTTCACGGCCGTAAGCGACAGCTCGCCGTTGATCTCCTTCAGCCGGGCTTTCTGTCCGGCGTCGAGCAGGGCGCCGGAGCGCACGAAAGCGTCGTAGGTCTTCCTGAGCAGTCGGCTCTGCTCGGCGTCGAGTCCCAGCGACGCGCGCCGGTCATAGACATCCTTCACGCGGGCGAAAAGTTTCTCGTCGAGCCGGATCTTATCGCGGTGCGCCGAGAGCAGGGGCATCACCTGCTCCTGCAGGGCCTGCATCCGTTCGTTGGTCTCGGCGGCGCAAAGCATGCCGAAAATCAGCTCGGTCTGCGCGAGCATCTGTCCGGCGTTGTCGTAAGCCAGAATCGTATTCTCGAACGTCGGCTCGTCGTTGTTCGAGGTGATGGCGTCGATCTCGGCGTCGTGCAGCGACATGCCGCGCTCGAAGGCGGGCATGAAGTGTTCGGCGCGGATCTTATCGAAGGGCGGCACGCCGAAAGGCGTGTCCCACTGGGTGAAGAAGGGATTCTCCCCGGCGCTTTTCGGGGAGTTGCATGACGCAAGTGCCATAAGCAGTAAGAGTGTTGTGAATAAACCTGCAATACGTTTCATCTATTCATGTTATTTTATGTAACTTTGCGAGCTGAAAATACGGACGCGCGCAAGGCATCCGTACAATGTTGCAAAGTTAGTAAATTATAAGAGGTATGCAACTTTTTTACGCCCCCGACATCACGCCGCCCCTCCATACGCTGAGCGAAGAGGAGTCGAAACACTGCGTGCGGGTGCTGCGTCTGGGACGCGGAGATACCCTTCATATAACTGACGGGAGGGGCAATTTATTTTGCTGCGAGATTACGGACGACAATCCGAAACGCTGCGCGGTGCGCGTCACGGAGACCCGCGCCGGGTGGGAGGCGCTCCCCTATTCGCTGACGATGGCCGTTGCGCCGACCAAGAACGCCGACCGCTTCGAATGGTTCCTCGAAAAGGCGACCGAAGTGGGCGTCGGCACGATCATCCCGCTCGAAACCGAGCATTGCGAACGCCGGGTCTTCAAGCCCGAACGCGGCGAACGGGTCATCACGGCGGCCATGAAGCAGTCGCTCAAAGCCTACCGTCCCACGCTGCGTCCGCTCACGCCTTTCGGCGAAGCGGCGGCCATGCCTTTCGAAGGGCGCAAGTTCATTGCCCACTGCGCCCCGGCGCAGTCGCCCGAAGGCAAAGCCTACCTCCCGGCGACGCTCCGCAGGGGCGAGGCGGCGCTGATCCTGATCGGTCCCGAAGGCGATTTTTCGCCCGAAGAGATCGCCTTCGCACGCGCGAACGGATTCGAGGAGATAACCCTCGGCGCGCAGCGGCTGCGCACCGAAACGGCTGCAGTGGCCGCAGTGGTGATGGTCTCCGTGGCAAACGGTTAGCGATACGGACAAAACGGTCCGCATCGCCGGTTCCGCCGCAAGGCGGCACGGTATAAACAGTATAATTACACACAAATAGCTCATGTTTCTCTATTCACTTCTCGCGCTGGCGGTGGTGACGGCGCTGATATTCGCCGCCCCTCTCAAGGCCAAGGTGTGGGCGACGCTGGCAGTCGTCGCGGCGGGGGCGCTCTGGGCGTCGGCAACAGCCGTCGGAGTGCTTGCCGGCGGACATACCGTACGGTTGTGGGCGACCGACGTCTTCCTCTTCGGAAGCGACGCAGGCTCGATGGACCCTCTTTCGGCGCTGTTCGCGCTGATCGTCTCGGTCGGGGCCGTCGCCGCGGTGCTCTACTCGCGGGGATATCTCGCGCACTACCTCGGACGCAAATCCCCGGCCCACATCTCGCTGCACTACACCGCGCTGGCGACGATGTTCTACGCCATGCTGGGCGTAGTGACCTCCGAAGGCGGATTTTCATTCCTCTTTTTCTGGGAGCTGATGACCGTCGCATCGTTCCTGCTGATCCTGTTCGACGCCGAGCGCCGCGAAGTGCGCCGCGCCGCGCTGGCCTACGTGATCATGATGCACGTGGGATTCGCCCTGCTGCTCATCGGCTTCGTGCGGTTGGACAGCGTCTGCGGATCGGCCGACTTCGCCCTGTTGGGCGAATATTTCCGCACGCAGCCCGCCCTGCCGCTGTTCGTGGTCTTCCTTGCGGGCTTCGGCATGAAGGCCGGCATGTTCCCGATGCACGTCTGGCTGCCCGAAGCGCATCCCGCCGCCCCGTCGCACGTCTCCGCCCTGATGTCGGGCGTGATGATCAAGACGGGCGTCTACGGCATCCTGCGCGTCACGGCGCAGATCGCCGACCTGCCGACGCTCCGCACCGCAGGCCTGATCCTGCTCGTCGCAGGCATCGTCACGGGACTCTGGGGCGTGATCCTCGCCGCGGCGCAGAACGACGTGAAGCGGCTGCTGGCCTACTCGTCGATCGAAAACATCGGCATCGTCCTGATCGGACTGGGCATCGCGGCGCTGGGCAAGAGTTCGGGCAACCAGCTCGCGGCGATCTGCGGACTTTCGGGCGCACTGCTCCACACGCTCAACCACTCGCTGTTCAAATCGCTGCTCTTCTTCGGAGCCGGCAACATACTTTCCCAAACGCACACCACCTCGCTCGACGCGCTGGGAGGGCTGGGCAGGCACATGCCCGTCACGGGCCTGCTGTTTCTGGCCGGCACGACGGCCATCTGCGCCCTGCCGCCGCTCAACGGGTTCGTCTCGGAACTGCTGATCTACCTCGGCATGCTCGACGGCATCGCTTCGGGCAGCGACGTGCTCGCTTCGGCGGCCGGACTGGCCGCACTGGCGCTGATCGGCGGAGTTGTGATTCTGGCCTTCACCAAGCTCTACGGCACGGTGTTCCTCGGCGCGCCCCGCACGCACGAAGTGGCCGAAGCCTCCGAGGTCGATAATTTCCGCATCGCCGCCATGGCGCTGCCGCTGGCCGGAATCCTCTTCATCGGACTCTTTCCGCAAACCGCCGTGAGCGCGGTAACCCGCGCCGCGGGATTTTTCATCCACCACCCCGCCGATGCGGCGGACTACCTGCTGTCGCCCACGCTGGCGGCCGTCAGCCGCACGGCATGGCTGCTGATTCTGGTCGTCGGACTCTTGGCATGGCTTCGCAGCCGCGCCCTGCGCACGCGCAAGGTGACCGACGGCGCGACATGGGGCTGCGGCTTCACCTCGCCCAACGTGCGGATGCAGTACAGCGGCGAATCCTACTCCGAAGGACTGCAGTCTATCGCCACGTCGCTCACGCAGAACAGCGGCGAAGGCGGCGCCGTCGGCAAAGGCGAGATTTTCCCTGCCGCGCACAACTTCGACATCCGCCACAAGGACCGCTTCGACAAACTCTTCGCGGCATGGTGGGTCGAACTGCTGCGCGTGATAAACAAGCGCGCCATGCGCCTGCGTACGGGCAAGATCAACCACTACGTGCTCTTCGCACTGGCGTTTCTGGTCCTGATATTCCTGTTGTCCATCTTTAACCTGATCTGACGATGACGGCACTCAATACACTCCTGATCCTGCTGACGGCCGTCTGCATTCCGGGCCTGATAAACCGCACGCGGGCCGTGCTGGCGGGCCGCCGGGGCATCCGCTTCGCCCAGCACCTCTACGACGTGCGCCTGCTGCTGCGCAAAGGCGCGGTCTATTCGACGACCGCTTCGGCGCTGTTCCGCGCCGTGCCGTCGGTCTACCTCGGCTCGGCGATCGTCGCCGCGCTCTTCATCCCCGTCGGGGAGCTGAAACCCCTGCTGTCGTTCGACGGCGACATCGTCTGCTTCGCCTACCTGATGGCTCTCGGCCGCTTCGCGCTGATCCTCGGCGCCATGGACACCGGAAGTTCGTTCGAAGGCATGGGCGCGAGCCGCGAAGCCCTCTACGGCGCATTGGTCGAACCGGCGCTCATGCTCACGGCCGGCACGCTGGCCCTGCTGGCGGGACACACGTCGTTCGCCCGGATCTTCGCCGAAGCGGCGACGGGCGACCTGCAGCTGACCGTCCTGCTGGTGCTCACGGCCTACGTGCTGGTGAAGATCGTCTTCACCGAGAGCGGCCGCGTACCGGTGGACGATCCCCGCACCCACCTCGAACTGACGATGATCCACGAAGTGATGTGCCTCGACTACTGCGGCACGGACCTCGGCATGATCAAAATCGCCGGGTGGCTCAAAACCGCGGCGCTCTCGATGCTGGCGGCCGACGCCGTGACGGCGGCGCTCTGCCCCCACTGGTGGGTCGCGGCGCCGCTGGCGGTACTCCTCACCGGACTCTCGGTCGGCGTGGTCGAATCGACGCAGGCCCGCAACAAACTCTCGCGCAACACCACATTCATTCTCACCATCGCGGCTCTGGCGGCTCTGGTTTTCTTCACGGGCTACCTGCTGCAACTAAACATCAGCATCCAATGATACTCCCGCTGGTCATACTCTACGTCATCACGCTCGTCTATCTGGCGATCACCGAACGTTTCCGCAACTTCGCGTCGATCATCGGACTGCAGGGGTGGATTCTCTTCGCCGTCGCCCTGCTGCGCCTGCACGCCATCAATCCGCTGGAACTGATCTTCATCGCCATCGAGACGCTGGCGTTCAAGGCCCTGCTGGTCCCGGCCATCCTCTTCGCCATGATCCGCAAAACCAAGATCAACCGCGTACGCCGCTCCGGATCGTCGCAGTCGGGTTCGCTCCTGCTGTCGCTCATGGCGCTGGCGGTCAGCGCCTCAATCACCTACTACATCGCCGACTCGGCCATCGACCTCGTCTTCTTCGGCGTGGCGTTATACGCCCTGCTGAGCGGCCTGATCCTGATCGTCCTGCGCTCGCGCATCTTCTCGCACATGGTCGGCTTTCTGGTGATCGAGAACGGCGTTTTCCTCTTTTCGATGGCCATAGGCGTCGAAATGCCGCTGCTCATCAACATCGCCATCCTGCTCGACATCCTGATCTCGGTGCTGATGCTGGGTATCTTCTTCACCAAGATCGACGGCAAGATACACGCCGACGACGCCGATTCACTCACCAACGTAAAGGACTGACGCCATGCTGTATTACCTGATCGCCAGCATCCTGATCGCCGTCACGGCGCTCTTCGCCCGGACCAAACGTGCGGTTCTCGCCGCCGGCATACTCTTCTACGCCGTTCAGATCGCCGCCGCGGGCCTGCTGCTCTGGGGCGGGCTTTACGACACGACCTCGGCCGCATTCTTCACCTTCGACGCGCTCGGCACGCTCTTCTACCTGCTGCTCGTCGTCGTCTCGATGTACGTCTTCGGCCACTCGGAAGCCTACCTGCAAGGGGAGGACCTCCGCTCCTACCGTCTCTATTTCGCCCTGCTGATGCTGCTCACCACGGCCATCGCCGGAGCCTATTTCGCCAACAACCTCGCCGTGACGTGGATTTTCCTCGAAGCGACGACGCTCTGCTCGGCGGGCATCATCTACCACCGCCGCACGGCGCAGGCGCTCGAAGCGGCGTGGAAATACGTCTTCGTCTGCTCGACGGGCATCGCCATGGCCTATCTGGGCATCCTGCTACTGGCCGCCGCGACCAAGTGCGAAACGCTTTCGTACGAAGCCGTCGCCGAAGCGGCCTCATCGGGCAACCCGCTCTACCTGAAGACGGCCTTCCTGCTGATTCTCAGCGGATACAGCTGCAAACTGGAGCTGTTCCCGCTCTACACGGTCGGCATAGACGCCAATTTCGCGGCTCCCGCGCCTGCTTCTGCGCTGATCTCCACGGGACTGGTCAACGCCGGATTCCTCGCGCTGCTGCGCGTCTACAAACTGCTCGCCGGAACGGAGGTTTTCCCGTGGGTGCGCTCGGTACTGCTCATCGTGGGCATTCTCTCGCTGGGCGTGGGCGCGCTTTTCCTGCGCCGCACCAACAACTACAAGCGCTTCCTCTCCTACTCCACCGTCGAGAACATGGGCATCGCCGCCATCGGGCTGGGCATCGGCGGCATCGGCGTATGGGCGGCGCTGTTCCACGTATTCTGCCATACGCTCATCAAGAGCAGTCTCTTCCTGCAGATGGCCGTCGTACGGCAGGTGTATGACAGCTACCGCATCAACCGCATCGGCGACTACATCCGCATCAACCGCGTCGGAGCCGTCGGCCTGCTGACAGGCATGGTCGTACTGCTGGCCTTCCCGCCCTCGCCGCTGTTCGTCTCCGAGCTGATGATCCTCAAGCAGGTCATCACCGACCGGAACTGGTGGCTCGTGGCGGGACTGCTGCTGCTCATGTGCATCGTCATCTACTCGTTCGGATCGCGTCTGATCCGGCTCTGCTATCAGCCCAATCAGGACCGCCTGCACCCCTCGAAAGCCCACAAGGCGCTCTCGTGGTCGGCCCTGTCGCTGCTCGCGGCCGCCGTCGTGCTGGGCATGTGGCAGCCGGAACTTCTGCAACGGATCATCACCGAAATCGCCGCGTTATGAAATATTATATAACCGATAATACAGCCCCCGCCGTACCGCTGTCGGAAATTCCCGAAGCGTCGTACGCCGAATTCTACGCCGATCTGGCCGCCAAGCTGGCCGACGCGCGTTACCATATAGCCCACTATTTCGCCCTGCCGCTCGGCGACCGGCTCCGGTTCTTCTGCCTGCTGCTCGACGACGCGGAGGCCAAGGTGCTGATCGCGTCGCACGCCATGGAGTACTACGACGAGCAGGAACTCCCTTCGCTCACAGCCCTGCACCCGCAGGTGCACCCGTTCGAGCGCGACATCGCCGAACGTTACGGCGTGCGTTTCGACGGCATGCCGTGGCCCAAGCCGCTGCGTTTTCCGTTCGACCGGTTCGACCGCGGCAGTACGATGGACAACTACCCTTTCTACACGATGGAGGGCCGTTCGCTGCACGAAGTGAACGTCGGCCCGATTCATGCGGGAATCATCGAACCCGGCGCGTTCCGCTTCATCTGCAACGGCGAGCAGGTGCTCCACCTCGAAATCGCGCTGGGATACCAGCACCGCGGCGTCGAGCATGAATTCGAGACTACGGCCAACCGCCTGCGGCAGATGTGTCTCGCGGAAGCCGTCGCAGGTGACAGCGCCGTGACCCATGCCGCCACGTTCGCGTCGGCGGTCGAGAAACTCACGGGCGGCGTCCCCTCCGCACGGCTCGGTGTCGAACGCGCCGTGGCACTCGAACTGGAACGGATGGCGATGCAGATCGCCGACACGGGCGCGCTCTGCATGGACGTCGGCTACCAGCTGGGACAGGTGGCCTGCGAAGCGCTCCGGACGATGACGATCAACACCACGCAGGCGTGGTGCGGCAACCGCTTCGGCAAGGGGCTGATCCGCCCCGGCGGCACGAACCATCCGCTGACGGCCGAAAAGGCGGAGACGATCCGCCGCAACGTCGCGCAGATCGCCCGCCGTTACGACGAAGTGCGCCGCGACATCAAGTCGTCGCCGACGCTGCTGGCCCGCTTCGAGCAGTGCGGCATCGTGCCGCGCGAGGAGATGCTCCGCATCGGCGGCGTGGGTCAGGCGGCCCGCGCGAGCGGCGCGGCCCGCGACATCCGCGCCACACACCCGTGGGGCGTTTTCGCAGGAACGATCCGGCACGAAAGCATCGTCAAACGCCACGGCGACGTGATGGCGCGTCTGATGGTGCGCTGCCGCGAGGTGCTGCAATCGGCCGGATATATCGACCGCCTGCTGGCGGACTATGTCCCCGGAAGCCTGCCTGCACCCGATTATGCCGCTCCGCCCGCACCCGATTCGCTCGCGTTCGGGCTGATCGAGGGATGGCGCGGCGAAACGTGCCACGTCCTGCTGACCGACACCCAAGGCCGGATCGCCGCCTGCCGCATCAAGGACCCCAGCCTGCACAACTGGCTGGCACTGGCGCTGGCCGTGCGCGGCGAAGGCATTTCGGACTTCCCGATCTGCAACAAGAGTTTCAACCTCTCCTACTGCGGCCACGATTTGTAAAGACGAAAAACATGATACTACCGAAAATAAAAGTACTGCGCAGCCACGGGAAACAATACATTCCCGATCTCGACGCCGTCGAACTGACCGAAGAGTTCCGCGGACGGCCCGAACTGACCGAAACCCCGGACACCGCGGACCTCGAACGGGCAGCGGCAATCTGCCCCACCGGGGCGCTGACCACCGCGCCGCTCTCGCTCGACCTCGGCCGCTGTCTCTTCTGCGGCGAATGCGCCCGCACGGCGCCGCGCAATATCCGCTTCACGAACGACTACCGCATCGGCTCGCCGACGCGCGAAGGACTCGTCGTGCGGCCCGGCGACAAATGCGTGCGGTTCGACCCCGCGGCCGTACGCCCCGAAATCGGCCGCTACTTCGACCGCTCGCTCCAACTGCGCGAGGTCTGCGCCGGGGGCGACGCATCGGTCGAAATGGAACTCAACGCCACGGGCAACGTCAATTTCGACTTGGGACGTTACGGCATCGGCTTCACCGCTTCGCCCCGCCATGCCGACGGCGTGGTGGTATCCGGCCCGATCACGGTCAATATGGCTGAAGCGCTCCGGATCTGCTACGACGCCGTTACCGATCCCAAAATCCTCGTCGTCTGCGGCTCGGAAGCCTGTTCGGGCGGTCTGTTCGCCGGCAGCCGCGCCGTGGACCGCACCTTCTTCGATACGCACGCCGCCGATCTCTGGCTGCCGGGCGCCCCGACGCATCCGATGACCTTCATCGACGGCATCCTCAACCTGTTAGGCAAGAAAAAACGCGAATGACCATGCAACGACTCCGAACGATTTTCGCCTCGTTCTTCAAGATCGGGCTTTTCACCTTCGGCGGCGGATACGCCATGCTGCCGCTCATCGAGCAGGAGCTGATCGCCAAGCGCGGATGGATCGAGCACAAGGAATTCTTGGACCTGCTGACCCTCGCGCAGTCGGTTCCCGGACCGATCGCCATCAATACCTCGGTATTCGTCGGCTACAAGATGCGAGGTCTCAAAGGCGCCGTCGCGGCACTGCTGGGCAGCGTCCTGCCGTCGTTCGTCATCATCCTCGCAATCGCCCTGCTGTTCGCCGACATCCGCCACAATCCGGTCGTGGACGCGGCCTTCAAGGGCATGCGCCCGGCTGTCGTTGCGCTGATCGTGGTGCCGGTTTTTTCGCTCGCACGCGGCATGCACTGGTCGATGTTCTTCGTCATCGCGGCGGCGGCCTTCGCCGTATGGTATCTGGGCTGGTCGCCGATCTACATCCTGATCGCCGCGGCCGCGATCGGCATTTCATGGACGCTGCTCATCACTAAAAAGGCAAAAAAATGATCTTCTGGCAACTCTTCGCAAGCTACCTCAAAATAGGGTTCTTCGGCTTCGGCGGCGGATACGCCATGCTCTCCCTGATCCAGAACGAAGTGGTCGTACAGCACGCATGGATGACCAACGCCGAATTCGCCGACATCGTGGCCGTCTCGCAGATCACGCCCGGTCCCATCGCCATCAACTCCGCGACCTACGTCGGCTATACCGTCGGCGCGCAGGCCGGAAACGAGTGGTGCGGCATTCTGGGGGCGGCGCTGGCGACATTCGCGGTCTGCCTGCCCTCGCTGACGCTGATGCTGCTCATCACGCGCTTCTTCCTGCGGCTCAAGCAAAATCCGCTCGTCGAAGGAGCCATGAAAGGCATGCGGCCCGTGGTGATCGGCATGATCGCGTCGGCGGCGCTGCTGCTGATGTTCCCCCATAGCAAAGCCCCCGACGAGCAGAATTTCATCGACGGCTGGAGCTGGGCGCTGTTCGGCGGCGTCTTCATCGCTTCGGTCAAAAAAGTGAATCCCATTCTGTTGATCGCCCTCTCGGCCGCAGCGGGAATCCTGATCTATTACGTATTCTGACCCCGTCCCTCTCCTATAAAAACGGCCGGAGCACATACGCCCCGGCCGCTGTTTTCTCAACAGTCGCCGATCACACCACGGCGACGACCGCCGCACCCGCCAGCAGCAGGAACAGGAAGACTCCGAGACACAACAGCCCCAGAACGGCTATGAACGTGCCGATACAGCCCCAGCGCTGATCGCCGCCCGGCAGCGGATCGGTCAGCAGGGTGATGATCAGGCCGACGAGCGGCGTGAAGATCAGGCTCAGCAGGAAAGCCAGCCCGAAGCCGATGCGCCGGCGGCTGCCGATGATACCCACCAGAACAGCCAGCAGGCAGCCGCTCAACAAACCGAACAACAGAGTCAGAATAGCCATAATCGAAATCTTTTAACGGATGAAACGGTAATAGGTCCCCAACGGCAGCTGCTTGCCCGCTCGGTCGGTGAAACAGAGTTCGCCGTACTGCTCTTCGAGCGGCGCGCCGAAAGCCTGCCGCACGGCGGTACGGGCCAGCGTGGACGAAAGGCCCATCGAGTAGAGGTTCAACACGAGAAACGCCCCCTGCGGCTCCAGCAGCTGCGCGCAGCAGGCAAGCATCTCGCAGATATTCTCCTCCAGAATCCACTTCTCGCCGTTGGCGCCGCGGCCGTAGGCCGGGGGATCGAGGATGATGCCATTGTAGCGGCTGCCGCGCCGCACTTCGCGCCGGACGAATTTGAGCGCGTCTTCGACGATCCACCGGATGCCGTCCAGCCCGCTCAGTTCCATATTCTCGCGCGACCACGTCACCACCTGCTTCACCGAATCGACATGGGTCGTCTCCGCCCCGGCGGCGCGCGCCGCAAGGCTCGCGCCGCCCGTATAGGCGAAAAGGTTCAGCACGCGGGGCGTAACCGGTTTTCGCGGCGCAGTCCGGCCCTTCGGCGCAGCTCCGGACAGGACGCCCTCGGATGCGGTTGTGGCCGGAGTGCCTGCAGGAGCGGTTGTGTCCGGCATCGCATCCGGCGCCTTTCCGCCCGCAATCCCCATCGCAGCGGCCCCGCCCGAAGCCAGCGCCCGGCAGTTGTCGTAGATGAAATTCCAGTTGGCGGCCTGCTCCGGGAAGATACCGACGTGCTTGAACGAGGTGAGTCCCAGCCGCATGCGCAGCCGCATCCCCTTATAGACGTAATCCACCGTCCAACGCGAGGGCATTTCGGGACCGAGACGCCACTCGCCGCGCTCCTCGCTGCGCGTATCGCGCAGAAAGGAGGCGTCGGCCGCGCGACGCCACTCCTCCTCGGAGAGCGTCCGCCGCCAGATGGCCTGCGGTTCGGGACGCCGCGTAACGTAACGCCCGAAGCGTTCGAGTTTCTCGAAATCGCCCGTATCAATCAATTCGTAATCCCCGAAAGCGGGTGTCAGCTGTTCTTGCATAAAAAAATCTTCTTTATTTTACCGTCGGCCGAAGCAGGAAGCGGAACGTATAGTCGCCGTAAGGCACCCGGAACCGCTCCTCCGGCAGCTGTCCCCAGCTGTCGATACAGCCCAGTCCGGACTGCCGCAAATCGAAGTTCACGAACGTCGCGTCGCGCGCCGTGAGCGTTCCCGAATGCTGCTGGGGCGGGAAGTTCGACACATCGAGATCGGCCGTCGCATAGGGCAGCGCCGATGCCGAGAAGGGAGCGTCGGAGAGGATCGTCAGCCCCGTGCCCGAACTGTCGGCCACGGTCCACCAGCGCACGTCGATCTTGGTGCCCGACTCCTGCGGACGCACATATTCGTCGTGATACTGGTCGGCGACACGCTGTTCGTAAAGCCCCAGATCGGCCGACGAGAGCCGGTCGGCATAGTTTTCATGTTCGCCGCGGCCGTAGTAGATCACACGGTCATAACGCGCCGGCATCGTGAGCGTCATGCCGTAGCGCAGCAGGTTGGGAACTTCGGCCGACTTGTCGGCGGTCATACGTTCCGTCACCTCCATTTCCCCCGCGCCGTTGATCCGGTAGGTCAGCGCCAGCGTCGCTTTCACGGCGGGAAGCTCGTAAAGCGCTTCGACGACCGCCACGCCGTCCTTCACGCCGGCATCGAATTTCGTGAGTTTCAGTTCGGGATTCTTCCAGACCGCGAGTTTGCGGTCGAGCTTTGCGCCGAGGTCGTTCTCGGTCGGAGCGCGCCAGAACTGCGGACGCAGCTCGGCGCCTTCGGCCATCAGTGCGCGGCCATCGACGTCGTAGGCGCTGAGGAAGCCGTCGCGCGAGAAGAACATCTCCCACGTCTGGCCTGCAACCCGCGTGCCGCGCTCCCATACAGTCACCTCGACGGGACGTTCCGACGCAGCAAGGCCGAACCCGGCTTTGCAGTCGTACTCACGCACGACAAACTGCTGCTGCGCCGCCGTATGGCCGATATCCAACAGCGGCCGTTTGTTTTTCAGTTTGTAGGCCACGTTCACCAACAGCTCCTTGGCCTGCGGGCAGAAATCGGCGGAAGTAAAGCCCAGCGTATAGGTGCGGCGCTGCAGGGGCGCGACATCGAGTTCGCCGATACGGCCGGCCTTCACAACCCGGCCGTCGGCGACCAGTTCCCACGTCAGTTCATAATCGTCCAGCCCCACGAAGAAATTCTCGTTGTACACCTCCACGCGGCCCTGCGCCGGATCGAGAAGCTCGGTCCAGATATTCTGGTACTGCCGCTTCACCTCATAGGCGTGCGGATGCCACGTGCGGTCGGGCGCGATGATGCCGTTGCAGTTGAACGAATTGTCGGTCGCGTCGTAGTTGTTGAAATCGCCGCCGTAGAGGAACGACACGCGGCCGTTCTTTTCGTAGCGGGCGAGTCCCTGATCGACGAAGTCCCAGATGAATCCGCCCTGATACGACGGATATTGGCGCACCAGCTTCCAATAGTGGTCCAGACCGCCCATCGAGTTGCCCATGGCATGCGCGTATTCGCACTGGATCAGCGGTTTGGAGGGGTTGTTCTTCAGGTATTTCTCGCACTGCGCATAGTCCCAGTACATCGGGCAGATGATGTCGGTAAACGCACCGTCCCGATCGTACACGGCGCGTTCGTAATGCACCGGACGCGACGCGTCGTAATCCTTGATCCAGCGGTAGCAGGCCTCGAAGTTTGGCCCCATGCCCGCCTCATTGCCCATCGACCAGACAATGACCGAGGGGTGGTTCTTGTCGCGCAGCACCATGCGCTGGTTGCGCTCCATATGCGCCTGCGCGAAGGCGGGCACCTTGGCCAGCGTCTCTTCGCCGTAACCCATGCCGTGCGATTCGACGTTCGCCTCGTCCACGACATAGATACCGTACTCGTCGCAGAGTTCGTACCACTGCGGGTCGTTGGGATAGTGGCTCGTACGCACGGCGTTGATGTTCATCTCCTTCATGATGCGGATATCCTCGATCATCCGCTCGCGGCTCACCACATAGCCCCCGATCGGGTCCATCTCGTGGCGGTCGGCGCCCTTGATCAGCACGGGCTGTCCGTTGACGAGCAGCTGCGCATTCCGGATCTCGACCGAACGGAAGCCCACGGGCTGCGTCACGGTTTCGGTCACGTTCCGCCCGTCAGACACGTCGATCCGGAGCGTATAGAGGTTGGGCGCCTCGGCCGACCACTTCGCGGGATCGGCGACACGGAAGAGACACCCCGCTTTGCCGCCCGCCGGCCTGATCTGCTGTTCGGCCACCGCCTCGCCCGCCGCATCCAGCAGCGTCAAGCCGACCGATTTCACATGCGGAGTCGTCTCCACTTCGACGCGCAGCTGGGCGTCCCTATAATCGGCGTCGAACGTCGGGGTGATGCGCACGTCTTTCAGGTGCGCCTTGTCGCGGGCCGTCAGCGTCACGCCGCGGGCGATGCCCGAAAAGCGCCAGAAGTCCTGATCTTCGAGGTAGGTGCCGTCCGACCAGCGGAACATCTGCAGGGCGATCAAGTTTTCGCCCGGCTTCACGAATTTCGTGACGTCGAATTCCGCCGCAAGCTTGCTGTCCTCGCTGTAGCCGACGAAACGGCCGTTGATCCAGACATAGACGTTCGACGTCGCCGAGCCGATCGAGAGAAAAATATCCTTGCCGCTCCACGATGCCGGCACCTCGAACGTATGCCGGTAGGAACCGACATGGTTTTCGGCGTCGGGCACGTGCGGCGGATCGTTCTCGAAATTGCCGCGCCACGCATAGCCGATATTCACGTAGAGCGGGTCGCCGTAACCGTTCAGCTCCCACATCCCCGGCACGGGCATCGCGCCCCACGACGCATCGTCGTAATCCACCTGCCAGATACCGGAGGGACGCTCCGAAGCGTTGCGCACCCAGTGGAATTTCCACACGCCGTCGAGCGGCATGCTCTCGCCCGCCGCAAAGGTCGAGTGCATCGGCAGGCGGTTGATTTCATTGACGGCAGGGTCCTGCCATTCGCGGCCGGTCTGGGCCGAAGCGGCCAACGCGCCCGAAAGCGCCGCCGCAAGGATCAAGAGAGTCTTTTTCATCGGTTATGGTTATGGTTTTGGTTTCGCAGTCTCTTTCCGGGTGCAGTCCACCAAGCTCATTTCGCAGCGGACGCAGTCGAATTCCAGCCGGTAGCGGTTCGCGCCGCGCTCCAGCCACAAATCGCCTTTCAGGCGCGGCCGCTCCTTGAGGCATTCGCCGATTTCGCGGCGGATGCAGTAGGCCGAGCGCATCACCCGATGCCCGGCGGTCGTAGCCGCGAGGTCGAGTCCCCGCTCGATTTGCCGGACGCCGTGGTCGCGGTAAAACGCTTCGGCAAGACGGTTGGTGACATTCTCTTCGGCCGAAAGCGTCTCCGACGGATACTCCGCCGCGCCCTCAGGCAGAATCCGGTGCTCGACGCCCCGCGCCAGCCGAGCCTGCAGCAGGGCGGCAAGCCCTTCGCGCCGCAGCTGCGACGCCAGCGACGCCGGAACGAACCATTCGGCTCCCTGCACCTCGGCCGAGCGCACCGCAAAAATCGTATCGCCGCTCTTCATGGCCTGCGTCCGCACAGCGGCGGCATTCGCTTCGGCATTATTCGCCGGCTCCAACGCAACGCGGCGTTCGGCGACAGCCGCCACCTCTTCGCAGTCGGTATAGCGGAACGTCACCCCCTCCGCCGACACCGTCACCACGGCCGCGGCCGGAATCACGCGCCGCGTACGGCTCCGTTCGAGCAGCTGGTTGAAGCGGTGGTCGTAATTGCGGTAGACCTCGCATCCCGGAGCGATCCCTTCCATGCGGTTGGGCGTCACGCAGTCGCCGTCGGCGGCATTGACGTTGGTTCCGACCAGTCCGCGCGGCGTCAGGAAGCAGATGCCGTCGCCGGCGGCCAGCGTATGCGCCCGGTCGAGCCGGAAACGGGTCCTTTCGACGCGCGTCACGCGGCCCGCATATTCGCCGACCGCCTTCGGCGTGTCGAACGACGCCACGCCAGCACGTTTGCCCGCAAAGAAGTATTCAGACTCCCCGCGGGTGAAACTCTTGGCCGTATCGGGCGTGAAGTCCGCGACGCTTTCACCGGCCGAAGCACGCCGCAGGTGCGGCCGCACGGTCAGTGCATCGTCCACCGCGCGGCGGTAATAAGCCACCGTATTGCGGATATAATTGATGTCTTTGAGACGCCCCTCTATTTTCAGCGACCTGACGCCGGCATCCAGCAGCTCGCCGACGTGTGCCGAAAGATTCAGGTCGCGGACCGAGAGCAGGTGTTTTCCGGCCAGATAGGTGCGCCCGCTGCCGTCGGTCAGGTCATAGGTCAGGCGGCACGGCTGGCTGCATGCGCCGCGGTTGCCGCTCCGCTCGGACATCGACCGCGACAGAAAACAGCGGCCGCTGTAACCCACGCAGATGGCCCCGTGGACGAAACACTCCACTTCGGCGTTCGTCGCGGCGCATATCGCACGGATCTCGTCGAGCGACAGCGCCCGTTCGAGAATCACGCGGGCGAAACCGCATTCGCCTAAGAAACGCGCCTGTTCGGGCGTCATGTTGCACACCTGCGTCGAGGCGTGCAGCTCGACCGGAAGATCCATCCGCCGCAGAGCCATGTCCTGCACGATGAGCGCATCGACCCCGGCCGCGATCAGCTCGCGGGCCTGCCGCTCGGCGGTCTCCAGTTCGTCGTCGTAAATCAGGGTATTGAGCGTGGCATGCACCCGCACGCCGTAACGGTGGGCATACTCCGCGACACGGGCGATCTGCTCCGCACTGTTGCCCGCCGCATGGCGCGCTCCGAACTTCGCACCGCCGATATAGACGGCGTCGGCGCCGTAATCCACGGCGGCCACGGCCGACTGCAAATCTCTGGCGGGAGCGAGTAGTTCGACGAAGTTCATGCTTTATTTTTTGCAAAAATAACAAATTCCCCGACAAAAACCGGAGCCGAAGCCGAAAAAACATATCCCTGCCCCGCATTCCCCGCCGCCCGGAATAGCGCCCGCCTTCATCCGGGTTTCACCACGCCCCCCGCCTGTCCCCTCTCCGCCCGTACCCCTGCGTCCCGCCGCCCGAAGCGCTGAAACACGAAGCACCGGAAGCCGAAGCGCCGGAAGCCGGCCCGGCCCAAATTCACCCCGGAAACACCTCGGAAGCCCATACCGCACGCGCGGCGCAGAGACATCGGCAACAGACCGCCGGGTGCGGAGTGTCTGGAAAGACGCCATGCCGGATTCGTCGCCACCCACCCGGCCATAACGCGTTTTTCGCACGGAGGTTGAAAATTTAACGCCCGCCGGGAGCGATATTGCCGCTATTTTTATAAATTTGCGGTTTGTAATACGAATACTCAAAAATCAACAGATAGTATGCTTACGCTAAAGCAAATCCGCGATGACAAAGAGGCCGCGATCCGCAAACTGGCCAAAAAGGGCGTGGACGCCGCACCCGTCATCGAAAAGATCGAAACGCTGGACGACCGCCGCAAGGCCATTCAGGTAGAATTGGACAATACGCTGGCCGCGCAGAACAAAGCCGCCAAGGAGATCGGTGCGCTGATGGGGCAGGGCCGCCGCGAAGAGGCCGAGGAGCGCAAACGCTTCGTCGCCGACCTCAAGGAGAAATCGAACCGCCTGCAGGCCGAATCGCGCGAAGTGCAGGAGGAGCTGCAGGCCGCGATCGTCACGCTGCCCAACTTCCCCGCCGAGATCGTCCCGGAGGGCAAAACCGCAGAGGACAACCTCGTCGTAAAACTCGTCGAAAGCTACACCGAACTGCCCGAAAACCCGCTGCCCCACTGGGAGCTGGCCCGCAAATACGACATCATCGACTTCGATCTGGGCGTAAAACTCACGGGTGCCGGATTCCCCGTCTACAAGGGCAAGGGCGCACGCCTGCAGCGGGCGCTGATCAACTACTTCCTCGACTGCAACACCAAAGCCGGCTATCTCGAAGTCGAGCCGCCGATCATGGTCAACGAGGCTTCGGGCTTCGGTACGGGACAGCTTCCCGACAAAGAGGGGCAGATGTACCACGCCACGGTCGATAACTTCTACCTGATCCCCACGGCCGAAGTTCCCGTCACGAACATCTACCGCGACGTGATCCTCGACGAAAAGGATTTCCCCGTAAAAATGACCGCCTACACCCCCTGCTTCCGCCGCGAAGCCGGCTCCTACGGCAAGGACGTGCGCGGCCTGAACCGCCTGCACCAGTTCGACAAGGTCGAGATCGTGCAGCTGAGCCTGCCCCAGAACTCGTACGAAGCGCTGGACGGCATGGTGGCGCATGTCGAGTCGATCGTCAAGTCGCTCGGCCTGCCCTACCGCATCCTGCGTCTGTGCGGCGGCGACATGTCGTTCACCTCGGCGCTCACCTACGACTTCGAGGTTTACTCCGAAGCGCAGAAACGCTGGCTGGAGGTTTCCTCCGTCTCGAACTTCGAATCGTTCCAAGCCAACCGTCTCAAGCTCCGCTATAAGGACGCCGACAAGAAAACCCAGCTGGCGCACACGCTCAACGGCTCGTCGCTGGCCCTGCCGCGCATCGTCGCCGCCCTGCTCGAAAACTTCCAGACCCCCGAAGGCATCCGCATTCCCGAAGCGCTGATTCCCTATACGGGTTTTGATATTATCAAATAAGTTTCTATATTTGTCATTACATACACACATTAACAAATAAATTTTTCAAAAATGGCTTACAAAATCACCGACTCCTGCGTTGCCTGCGGTACCTGCATCGGCGAATGTCCGGTAGAGGCTATCTCGGCTGGCGATATCTATGTAATCGACCCCAACACCTGCATCGACTGCGGCACCTGCGCAGGCGTTTGCCCCAGCGAGGCGATCATTCCGGAATAACGCACGGTTATAACATGGAAAAACATGCCCGAAGCATAATGCTTCGGGCATGTTTTTAGGCGTTGGGCTGATGCTACTCAAGCAGCTCAATCGGTTCTCCCGAACCTGCAATCACAGCGGAACCATTCCAATAATAACAAGTATCGCTCGGAATCTCTATTTCCCAATAATAGCCAAATGCCGAAGGAATACTTCCCGTATAAAAAAGTCCAACAACAGGAACTAATTGCTGCGTTGCAGGCAGTACAACTTCCCCATTCTGTCCAGCATCTCTGTAAATTTCTCCATCTATATCGGGAACATATAACAAACCTTCTTCATCCGGTATTGAAGAAAAACCTCGTAATTTATATTTGAAATACACTCTATATGGCAAAGAAGCATAAACATCTTGTTGCTGATCGCACAATTCAATAAAATTCAGGTAGATCCCTCCTAATTTAGAACTACCTTTTATGGACTTGTGAATCATCTCCGGTCTGAAAAATACGTTCACACAATAACATGGTTTTATTCTTGTAAAACCGGAGGAACTGGTCCAAGACAATCCCGGTTCTATCTTGTATTGGCCCGGCTGGTCGAAACGAATCAAATAGTTTCCGGCTCCGTCGTTATTGATAATCGTACACTGCGGATCATTAAAAATCGCCTCCGTGATTTCCAGATTGGGATCAGGATAATCAGGATCTTCAAAATTGACACTGAAATTATAAACTTTACCGAGTGCTACAGAACTCGGACCTTCGATGCTTGCCACAGGCGACGCCACCCGACAAGTAATGGTTGCCTGTTGGAGCATAATCGGCCCCGACGGGTTCGCAAGATCACGATAATTCCGTGTTGCCAATATCTGATAAACACCGCATTTTGTAAAACGTAGTTTCAGCGATTTATCGGTCCGTGAAATTTGATCGATGCCGCCGTCTATCGTAGTAAAGAACGACACGTTTGTACTTATCACTTCTATACCCGCATCAACTCCTGACGTCACGAGGTTAAACGTATAATCTATATCCTTTCCATAATACTCATCGCCAATTCCTCTTCCCGCAGGATTACTGACAATGCCGATCTTAGCAATGCCTGCGCGCGTCTGCGGATTATCCGGCGCAAGGTCTTCGGATACTTCGAGGATTTCCTGCGAGCAGGAACCCGCACACATTACCGCCAATGCACCGAATAGCGGCAGTACGAAATTTGGGAACAAGTAGGATTTTTTCATAGCTTAAATTATTTAAGTGGGTGAATAATAAAAAGCCGCAGGAAAAATATCTGAATTATTCAAATATACAATAAATCAGGCGTATTATTTCATTTTCCGATGAAAATTTTCACAAACCGTCTCCATATGTCCGAAGCACATATATATTTCCAATAAAAAAACTGCGGTCCAAATTGGACCGCAGTTCGATATGATTATTCAAACTCTTACAACCTATTCAAGAGTTGGAAATCCGTGTTATTATCCAAGTTATTTGAAATCTGCTTTTTCAATCCAGCATTTTCAAATTTCCCACTGTTGCCAATGACAGTCCCCGACGCAGCAGGACGATCGAATACAAGCGAGCTCGGCATTGCTACTTGGCTTTCGAATACCACGCCATTCTGCTTAACTGAAGTTGACAGAACTGTACATCCAGAAAGTACACTCGACAGTTTACTTGCATGCAGAATTGTAGCAGCAGACTTCGAAGCAGCTACAGAAGCACCTGAACTCTTCCTTGTCATTGTATAAGGACCTATCGGATAATCCTTATCGGTATATCCTTCAGCTGCCTTTTGCCAATAAATATCTTGTCCAAGAACCCAGAAGAAGTCCATCGAACTGGTAGTAAAATTACCCATTCCCTCGACACTTCCTTGATATAGAGTAATCGTTGCCGAGTTTTTATCTGCATTAAGCTTTCCGGTAAATCCGGGATAACCACCGTTAATAATATAATATTTTCCCTGCAAAAGTGCCCGTCCTGTAAGAGTCAGGACACTTCCATCCTCCGGATCGGTATATAAACTCTGGCCTTCCAATATCTCAAAATTTCCGGTAGCACTATCGAATTTAGCCGACGGAAGAATCTGCGACTGGTCACGAATCGTAGTAATGCCCCATCCTTGTAATTTATAGGATGAATTAGCAACCCCCTGAATGAACGTAACGTCGAAAGAAAGCGGCGCAGCATTCACCTCAGACGAAGTGCTGGTTAAAGTCCACGTACCGAGCCATGCCTTGTAAGCATCGGAAGCCTCCCCACCACCTTCAGTAGTGGCTGCGACATGCTTTGTAGTCGATTTACCAGCCGAATCCGTAACTTTTAAAATACAAGTATAGGAAGTAGCGGGATCTAATCCACTAAAGGTTACTCCAATTCCGGGATTCTGAACAAGCCCGTCCAACCATCCGTCTTTAGTAGACATATCTGTTCCGTTCTGAGTAACTATAGCATCATAAGAAGCTCCCTGAGCAAGTACTTTTTCAACATCCGAAGTTAAAAATACTCCATAATACGCACCTGTTGCAGTCGGAGCATAGGCTCCCATATAAACCTTAGTGTCTGTATTTGCACCATTAGCATCTCCAGCACGAAGTGTCAAAGTCAGTTCCGGACCATCGCCCGTTTCACCGTCATCTGCAAGTGTGGTAAACCTCTCTTTGGTCACTGCCGTTGTTCCAGCAGTTCCGTTACATCCGAAAGCGACTACACAATATTCCGTTTCAGGATCAAAAGGAATATATTGCTCTATCAGCTCCTTAGAATAGCCATCAGGACCCGTAGACAAATATTTGGTAACATCACCGTCATTCGCGCCAATAATAGCTGCAATCAACTGATTGTCATCAGGTATCTGATCGACAACGGAAGCCGGATAAATATCAAAATAATAGGTATCGGAATTATTAGACGGAGTAATGTTAATATCAGCGCCTTTCGCTCCGATATTCGTTACAGCGATAGTAAAAGTCAAATCGCCGCCCTGAGCAGCATCAGTAGTTGCCGAAGCTGAATCGACCGTTGTTTTTCCATTGGCACTCGTAACGGAAACAATCGCCGTAACCGCCGTAGCAGCAGGCACACCGCGGCAAGGCAGGTCATAACCGTCAGCGCTGTTTATCTTCTCAACCTGCTCAGTCTTAAGTGTCGGATCAGTCGTAACTCCGGCCAAAATCTCAGCAAGCGTTTTTCCCTCGGCAAGCGCCTTATCGACAGCAGATTTCATAAGGAATGCCGCTTTTGCCGAAACTATATCCGAGGACTTGATATGGCAGGTGACATACGAAGAAGTGTTCGCACCGCTGGCGTCGCCCGCTCTCATGGAAAGGGTCAATTCAGGAGCAGGCTCCGGAGCATCGTCCGTCTTGAACGCCTCTTTCACCAGATCGGAGGTGAAGCGGCCGTCCGTCAGCATGCCGAGCGCAACGGCGTAGTAGTCGGTGCCGGCCGTCAGATCGGTGATTTTCTGCGGTGCGCTTCCCTTGACGAGGGCCGTTGCGAGATACTCGCTGAGCGGCAGCACCTTCTTATCCGCGATAGCTTTCAGATTGTCGAGAATATGCTGGGCATAGGCCGCGTCGGACTCGAACGTGTCGAACTCGGCCTTCTTTACAGCCGCATAATAGTAGGTAGCTTGGTCGTTGCTGGGAGTTACAGTTACGGTAGCTTCGGTCTGGGCTACATCCGAAACAGCGACACTAAACGAATAAGAGGGGGGGGGTCCGACTTTGTCGTCGTCGTCATTACAGCCTGAGGTGACAAACAGAAGAGTCACGGCTGCCAATAACATGCGCAAGTAAGATTTGAGCGTCATAGGCTTAAAATTAAATTAATAAAATTGACAAGATATAACAATTCGTCCGGCAAGGAACGCTAAAAATTATATTACGTTAGCAAATATAAGTATTTATATTTGTAATTGTATCATTCAGATACAAGAAAAACGGAACGCCGGATCGGGTTTCTCAGGCCGTTTGATTACAATATTGAGAAATTCCGGGACATTTGATTACAAAATCCAATCATCGACGGCAATATTCAGTAATATTTCCGAAGGAAAAAATATTTTTCAGATTTTTTCAAAAAATTTATTTTCGACGCATGCCGCTTCACTCCGCATAGAGCAGATACGGCTGGCGGCCGGGGGGGGGAAGGGGGCGGGCCAGCATCCGCC
>OBVC01000196.1_pt1 | contig 41306 bp, 38 predicted proteins | sample 1494991 | NCBI WGS metagenome assembly OBVC01 (sample SAMEA2579955, study PRJEB22360) | human gut metagenome
GATTGTCGTACCATGTTGCAAGGCATACCTTCGGTACGATGAGCCTAAGCGCAGGTATCCCTATCGAGAGCATAGCCAAGATGATGGGGCATGCCTCCATATCAAGCACGCAGATTTATGCGCAGGTAACGGACAACAAGATTTCAAAGGATATGGACAGGCTTATAGCCAAACAATCGACAATTAAGAGAGGTATTGCGGAGAGAGATTTGTGAACTTTCGGATATTATAACCTATAAAATGGAGGAAACGGCATGAAGGACAAACAACAATTTAAAAATAAGAACAAACGCTGCCAATCAACGCAGTTATTTTGGTTGGTCTGATGGAATGCAGGTCGTTCGCAAGGGATATGGTGAAATAGCCATGACGGAGAACGAACTCGTGAATTTCTTCGGTGTAACATGGAGAAAACTCAATTACAGACTGCAAATATTGGTGAAGTCTTCCAATCTGCACCCCGATGAAAGGAGTGCAGGCGAGGAAAATATTTATGCAAACAAACAACTAAAAGGTTATGCTCCGCTCTATCCGCTTCCAATCATCATTGCCCTATCCTTTCAGCTGGACAGCACGGAAGCGCATTTGTTCAGAAGTTATATCTGCCATACGGTACAACGACCGATGGCTACCATAACACCGATATTCCTGATAGGCAACACGGATAACTGATGACAATACTTCTTTTTCTTTCACCGAATTATATCTTACTACATAACTACAATAAGGGATAATTCGGTGAAAGAAAAAGATTTTGTGTGTAGTTAGTAAGATAAATATGTAACTACTACTTAAACACTACATACTACTCCTAATTATAAACTTCCAATTAATAATATGCTATTTGCCATTAAATTCGTACTTTTGCAAAGTGACATACCGAAATAACATAATGCTTTTGCAAGATCTCTCTTGTGTTACAAAAAGTTAAAACAAAGAAATTTAACAAAAGTTTGTGCAGTCTTTTGGGCTAATAGACTCCTTTAGACAAAAAAGGGATATTCCCTTGCTTAAAATAGCATGATACAGATTGACGCTTGTAAAAAAGGGGATAAAGAAGCCCTTGGAGAACTATATACGACATATGCCAAGAGACTTTTAGGCGTATGTCGGCATTATGTAAAAGATGATAATTCAGCTCACGATATTTTGCATGATGCATTTATTATAATCTTCATGTCTATCCAAGATTTGAAAGATGAATCAAAATTGGAAGGTTGGATGATAACAATCATAAGAAATCTATCCTTAAAATATCTCCAAAACACAGAAAAAGAAGCCATACCCTTATCTTGCTTAGATATAGAAATTCAGGAAACAGCATGTGAGGAACGGAAAAAGATAGAGTTGGGACTATTGTTGTCAGCGATAGAATCCTTACCAGAAGGGAATCGTGAAGTTTTCAAGCTCTCCGTTTTGGAAGGTCTTTCCCACAAGGAGATAGGAGAACTGCTCGGCATCAATCCACACAGTTCCTCTTCTCAGTTGTTCAGGGCAAAGAAAACATTGCGTGCAATGCTGATTAATTATTGGATGCTCTTCCTGCTTCCAATTCTGATACCGGTTTATATCTATTTCGTAACGAGAGATAAAACTGTTGAGACTTCCGATAACGGACCTACTGCTACAAACACTCATAAGAGTCAATCAAAATATGTTCAAAAAGGATTAGGAACTCTGAAGAAAGAAGAGTCAAGATGTTCTACCTCGCCAAATATTAACGGTAATAATGGAAGAAGTTCTGCAGGTACAATTATTTCTAAAGAAAATATAATTTCGCAAGTGTTAACTGACAGTACTGAAATAGAACAACGAGCATTACTATTCAACGTAGACTCCCTGCAAAAACATTTGGCTATAGGTATCGGAACAAACGATTCTTTATACTGCATTCCACAGACACCACAAGATAAGATGATAGCATTGAATGGAAGTATGTCGCATAGTGTCAGCAATAAGAAGAAATACCCATGGACATTTAACCTCGGCTATTCTTCCAATGCCGGGGCAAATGGAGCCATGTCCAATTTGAACTACCTATCAGTAGTAGATTACGCTAATGGTGGGGCTGCGGCCAAATTATATACATGGAATGATTATGTAAATTATTTAGTTCGGAACAGTGCACTGATGGATTCCGTCGAGAGGGCAAAAATGTCATGGATAGCACTGAATAATGCAACAGACGGCAACGCTTCCTTAGGTGAGAAGGCGCACCACTACCGCCCCAAAACCTTTAGTTTGTCGCTCAACAAGCAACTAAGTTCTCATTGGACTTTTGGCACAGGATTGACTTACACAAGAATGAAGTCTGATTTTGAGAGTGAGTTTCATGGTGCGACCTTGTTGAAGACCCAGAAGATTGATTATGTGGGCATACCATTGCGATTGACCTATCGTATATGGAGCAAGGGACGATTCAATGCCTATACGACCGGTGGAGTGATATTCGAGATGCCAGTTCACAGTTCACTTGATAAGAAGTATATCATAACGTCTGACTCGTCCTACACGTTAAAGGGTGACATCAAGCCACGTTATCAGTGGTCTGTGAACTTAGGTATCGGTGTTCAGTATAGGCTATTCAAGCCTTTCAGTCTGTATTTAGAACCTAACATGTTCTATTACTTCTGGAATGGCAGTGGCCTTGAAACCTACCGCACAGAGCATCCGTTCATCATAACAGTACCATTTGGATTGCGGCTTACTTGGTAAATGAAATAAATAGATAAAAAAGTCATAAATATTGTGCAGTCTTTTCGTGGTTTTCTGCTCTTAACAATAAAAGACAAAACTCAAAAGAAAGAATGTACAGTATTTATGACTACATCCACAACGGAATAGTATTTGCCAACAATGTAATACGTAGACGGCATAAGGAACTTACTTCCTTGATGATATATTCCACTACCAACTGCCAGTCACGTTGCAAGCACTGTTCCATTTGGAAGAAATCTACGGAAAATTTAAGATTAGACGACATCATCAAGATAATGAACAGCAAATGTATAACGAAACGCACGACGGTCGGCTTGGAGGGAGGTGAGTTTATCCTTCATCCCGAAGCAGACAAGATATTGGGATGGTTTGACACTCATCATCCTAACTATACGCTGCTGTCTAATTGTCTTGCGGTAAACAAGGTAATATCTGCTGTAAAAAATCATCACCCCAAGCATCTGTACATTTCACTTGACGGCACCAGAGAAACCTATCTCTATATGCGTGGCAGGGATGGATATGATAAGGTTATCGAAGTTATAGAGGCGTGTAGGGATATTGTTCCTATTTCCTTGATGTTTTGCCTTTCTCCGTGGAACTCGTTTGAGGATATGAAGCATGTCATAGATTGTGCTAAGAAATATAGCATAGACGTGCGTATTGGCATTTACAGCACAATGTCATTCTTTGACACGACCAAGGACTTGATGGAAGCCAATGATGATAATTTCATTCGTCAGATACCTTCATCCATACATCAAACGGATGAAAATTTTGATTTTGTGGCCCTATATGACGAATGGAAGAATAACAGGCTGAAACTGAGGTGCCATAGCATTTTCAGTGAGTTGGTCATCCATTCCAATGGTGATGTCCCGTTGTGCCAGAATTTGGACGTGGTCTTGGGCAACACCCATGAGAACACGCTTGACGAGATATTCAATTCAAAGGAAACCTGTAAGATTCAGTGTCAACACTCCAAAACGTGTAATCAATGCTGGATCAACTATCACCGGAAGTATGATATTATCCTGTTAAGGAATCTGGAGAAAATGTTTCCCAAGCGACTGATAGAATTGTTTTATGGGAAATATCAATGGACCGGCAACACGCAAATCACCTATAAGGAACATTTCAAGCAAATAACAGCATAAACTATGGGATATATAGACGAAATCATCGGCAGATACAAGAGTGTGCGGAGCATAAGGGAACTGAACCATATCTACACCCAACGGTATGCTCTTGTAGGTCTTGGCAATCATTGTGTCAGTAACCTGTTGCCTGTGATACAATATCTTCAGTTGCCATTGAAATACATCTGTTGCACCTCGGAGAAGAAAGCCGGGCTGATTTCTCAAAAGTACAAGGGAGTAAAAGGTACGACTTCTTTACAAGACATCTTGAATGATGATACGGTTTCGGGAGTCTTTGTGGCTGCTAATCCACATTCGCACTTTCATATAGCAAACGAAGTCATTAAAGCAGGGAAGTCCTTATTCATAGAGAAACCACCGTGTGAGAACGAGAGGGAACTAAAGTCTTTGACCGATACCGTCAAATTATACGGGTCAAAACATATCGTTGTCGGACTGCAAAGACGTTTTGCCCCAGCCACTCAAATCCTGCAAAAGCGATTGAGAATTGGGAGGGGGCGGCACTATTATTATCGCTATCTTACGGGGTTATACCCGGAGGGTGATGCCCTGCTCGACCTGTTCATCCATCCTCTTGACTATGTTACGTTTCTCTTTGGTAAAGCAAGGGTAAAGGCAGTAGAGGAAATGCGCAGCAAGGATGGTACCCAGACCTTATTCCTTATGTTGGAACATCAAGGTATAACGGGGATGCTGGAACTATCAACAGATTACTCTTGGCAGGATGCACAGGAACAATTAAGTATTAGTACGGACAAAGGACAATATGTATTGGACAGAATGGAAAGACTCGATTTTTCCCCAAGACACTCTGCTATATGGGGAATCCCTTTGGAAAAGGTCTTCCAAAATAATGCAACCGTTGTCAGCCTATACGGAAGGAATGGTTTTGTACCAACGGTTGGGAATAACCAAATTGTGTCACAAGGGTTCTTCTCGGAAATTCAAGCGTTTGCCGATATGGTTGAAAACAGATGCGAGGATAATCATGCCTTTTGCTTGGAAAGCGTCAAGCATGTTTATTCCTTAATGGCAGAAATAAAGAAGAATATGAACATAATTGACGACCACATATTATAATAACTAATTAAATCCAACAAATTATGAAAAGGTACTTTTGTGTATTACAGGCGTTCATCTTCTCGTTGCTGTTTATTGGTTGCAGCAATGAAGATGAGTCTGCTTCAACTCCCACAGTGCAAGCATCGAAAACGGAATTGTTTGCTATAGGGACAGCCCGAATGACAAGAGCCGCTTCAAGCTCCTATCTCTTTACACTTGACAACATCAAGTCTTTCAACGCGCAGACCCGTGAGATTATTTTTCAAGATTTTGAGCCGACAAGTCTGCTCTTTCCCATTTATCGTAACATAGAAATACATTCGTATGGTAAGGTTCTACTCCATATCTCAACGTTTGTGTCATCTTTCAATAGTCAAATCTTCACAGACTTATCATTAGTTTCAGAATCTGGCAAGTTTTATCTGAGTGACTGTTACCCACGCAATATTGAGGACAATAGTCAATATGTTAAAGAGAACAAGGCCATTCAAAAAGCAAAAGAAAAAAGAGCGGCAGAATGGGGAGAGTTTCTCTCAATACTCAAAAAACACGGGAAGTTGATTGAATAGTGAACACTATCCATAAAATGTATGTCTTTATTGCGGATTTCAGCCCTTTTTGATTATCGTATCAAAGAGGGCTATTTTTTTAAGGGGGCATGATATTCTCTAACCACAGTATTTGTTTATTCATTGCCCTTTATACCATTATATTGTATCACGAATAAAAGGGAATATCACTTGGACTTTGTGCACCTTCTGGTATGATATTTTATAGCCATTGCCACTTCATTTCTCCTCATATCCTCCTACAAACCGTCTGATAAAGTTAAATAATTGGTTGGTTGGTCGGTTGCGCTTTGAGGATTCTCGAAATACAGATTTTTTGATTATATTTTTGCAAGCAAGAAACGAGTCATTGACATTTTTCAGTTCAGTGATAATTTTAATTTGTCTAAATTATAAAACAAGAATGATCAATTTCTTGCAGGTGATTTATCATGCTTCGTGTTTTTAGGAGGCCTTTCTACTCTCAAATGTCAAGGCAATGGAGCTTTGGCATATAAAATTTATCATTTATGTATAAAGTAGAAAGGGGTATCCATCCTACAACATGACACAAATCATGATTTAGGCTTGGAAAGTGTCAGATACGTTTATTCATTAATAACAGAAATACGTAATAATATAAGCAAGAAATAACTTGTAATTACGTTTATATAAATATCAACATATAAAATCCTTGTAATTATGAAAAAAGTATTTTACAGCCTAATCCTTTTCTGTGGATTATCTGCATGTTCCTCAGAGAAGGTAGCTCTTGAGCCATTAAGAATTTATGATGTTGCAAATTCTAATTGTAAGTTAAGCATCTCTCCGACAGATACACGTCCTGACTTCTATGCAGAAAACAATGCTATTCCAGCAAAATTAAGTATAGAGTTGGACAAAGACGGTATAGCCCAGTGTCTACTGGAAGATTTGAAAGCCAACTGTTCCGTAAGAAAGATTTATGTGAATATTGCTAATCAAGATAATCAGATAACCCTTATCGTGTACCATAATGTCCTTGATGCACTGGCCGATTGTATTTGCAAATACGACGTTAATTTTAAGATTAGCAAATTGACATCTGGTAATTATAACCTGAAAGTGTACTATGCCAGACCAAACATGAAATATGATGAATCTAATATTGCATATAATGGACAGGTAAATATTGCCCAGAATAAAAAAGTCTTTGTAACATTCAATCCAGAAGTAGGTTTACCTGAAAATTAAAGATGTAGATATAAGTATCTATTCAATACATGGCACTTGGGCTGGTATATATCAACTCAAGTGCTATGTGGCATTGTCAATATTTCAACCTCATCTTATCTTTTTCCCTGTAGCTATTTTTTAGCATTCTCTCTAAATCTGACACCTTATAGAGTATCTTCCCAGCAAACTGCGTGTAGGGGATAATCCTCCTGTCCCGATAGTCCTGCAAGGTGCGGGGGCTGATATACAGCAGCTCGCACACCTCCTTGCCCGTTAGGAAATGTTCTCCACCAAACAGCGGTTTGTGGGTTTGTGCTACTTCCTTTATCCTTCTACTTACACTGCTGATAGCGGACAGCACCACCTGCATGTCGTCAGCCTCCATGTTTAAGTCCCTTACCTGTTCCATCGTTCTCTTGTCTTATTTCTCGTTCTTTTATTTGTCTGTTTTTGATTTCTTCGATTTTGTCTGTAACAGCCATTCTACATCCTCACGCTTGTAGTAGCACTTATGCCCGATTTGGGCAAAGGGCAAGACACCCGTATCACGATAGTGCTGTAAGGTACGCTTGCTGATGTTGAGCAGCCTGCACACATCCCCGTTGTGCAGCCAATCGGTATGCCTGCTTTGTTCCCCGAATGCCTTGTGGCATGTCTCGGCAAGGCTGAGTATCTCGTTCCTCAGCTTTGTCCAGTTTGAATCCGTAATGATAAAATATCCCATAATTTTATTGTTGTTTTGTTTGTAATTCCTTTTTGTATTGCGCCTTAATGCACGTTTCTGTCTGCAAAAGTATGATGTGTTTGCCATACTTCAAAGCACGAGAGAGCAGCAAGGAAATACAGGGAAAAACAAGGAAAATACAAAAGGATTGTCGCTCTCTTTCTTTGTCTCCATACTCCATTTTATCATATCCGTTTTATCTGACGCAATGCTATTCGGATTGGAGCAAATAAACACATTCCTTTCTTGCATCATTTCTATACTTGTCCTCTTGTTTGGGGCTTAAATCCATGCTTTCCGACAGTTTCCTACCTGAAATCCGTGAGAAATTCATTGCCAATGTGCGCAACATTATGCAAGCACTCTCCGAATGCTTGGCACTTTCCTGTTCTCTTCATAACTTCACTCTCAGAAACCAAACCAATCATATAATGAAGAAGAATGCAGATAAAGGCAAATCTGAGGGCGGAAACAGCGAATTTCATACAAGAAGGAAGTTTTCCAAGAACTCGGAGATAGAAGCCTATCTCTCCACTCACTACGAGTTCAGATACAATACGGTATTGGGAAGAACCGAATATCGTAGCAAGAATGATGCTCACTTCTCAAAGGTGGGTCGCTATGAAATCAATACGCTCCGCAGGGAGATAGACAATGACATCGGGATAATAACCTCATCGGATAACCTGTACTCCATCATCGAGAGCAGTTTCTCTCCACGCATCAATCCCATACAGGAGTATTTCAAGGCATTGCCATTGGTGGATATAGGCTGTGATGAAGGTAATAGTAGTATCTCCTCTCTTTCACTGAAAGCCATTCCCGAACTGGCAAGTTGCGTTGTGGTGCGCAATCATGAAAAATGGCTACCATATCTCACCAAATGGCTCGTGGCAGTAGTTGCCAATGCTATGGACGACCGTGAGTGCCGTAACCACACCTGCCTCGTGCTGACAGGCGAGCAGGGAAAGTTCAAGACAACATTCTTGGATTTATTATGCCTTCCTATCCTGCACAGTTACAGCTATACGGGCAAGATATATCCGCAGGAGAAGGACACGCTCACCTATATCGGGCAGAACCTCATAGTGAACATCGACGACCAACTCAAAGCCCTCAACAAACGGGATGAGAACGAGCTGAAAAACCTCATTACCTGCCCGATGGTCAAGTACCGCATGCCCTACGACAAGTATGTCGAGGAACATCCCCACTTGGCAAGTTTCGTGGCATCAGTGAACGGCAACGACTTTCTGACAGACCCGACAGGCAGCAGACGGTTTCTGCCCTTTGAAGTGCTGTCCATTGACATTGAGGGGGCCAAGAGTATATCTATGGACAGTGTCTATGCTGAAGCCAAAGCCCTGCTCAGCGCAGGTTTCCGCTATTGGTTTGACGATGATGAGATAGCAGAACTATACCAGGAGAGCGAGGAGTTTCAAGTGCAGACCGCAGAAACGGAACTGCTATTGCGCTGCTTCGAGAAGCCAACTGATGATAATCCCCGTTGCTCCTATATGACCACTACGGAAATCCTTACCTATCTGGGTATCTATACACGGCAGCCCCTGACTTCCAAACGTATGGGAGAAGCCCTTAAAAGGGCTGGCTTTGAGAAAGTGAGCAAGCGGCGTGAGGGTGGCAGTCCTATTTATGTGTATAAGATAAGGAAGATACTCCCTTGTCCCTTGCCAAGTTATTGCAGCAACCAAATGTAGTAGCCGTATGTCGTAAGTTCGTAGTATGACTTGGTACTACAAAAATATATTGTAAATCAATTACTTAACTTAAAACAATATGTAGTAAGAAGAAAGATGAAAAAGTTTGGAGGGGAAAAACTTCAGAAAAGAGTTTTTCTTTCAACTACCATTCAAATATCATTCAAACACACTATTGTCATTCAAACAAAAATTATTTAATCAATTCAATTAAAACATATCACAATGAAAGAAGAAGATTTATCACTCATCAAGCGATACTCTATCGTAGAGTATCTTGAAAGGAAAGGTTTCAAACCTGTACGTAGGACACCTTCCTATGCGCTGTACCGCTCACCGCTCAGGGAGGAAACACATCCGAGTTTCAAGGTGGACACAGAGAAGAACCTTTGGATAGATTATGGCGAAGGTAGGGGTGGAAGTATCATCGACCTCTGTATGCGTATGGAGGGCTGCACGCTATCGGAAGCCATCCGCCTCTTGGGACAGAATGCTTCCGAAAATGGCACATATAGTTCTCTTAATGACTTCGTGCCAAATAATTTACAACCTGCAATGGCTGCAAATGGGGCAAGGAGACTGATAGAAATATCAGACACTATGCCCCTACATTTGCAGGAGTACCTTATGGAAGAACGCTGCATTGATTTGGAAAAGGCTATGCCATTCCTCAAATGTGTCAGCTATGAGGTAAGGGGCAGGCGCTATCAAGCCATTGGCTTTGCCAATCTCTCTGGCGGCTATGAGCTTCGGGACGACAAGACGTTCAAGGGAACGATAGCACCGAAGGACATTACTCCGATATTCACGGACAGAGCGGAACCTGTATGTATCTTTGAAGGCTTCATGGACTTCCTCTCCTTCCTTTCAATGAAAGAAGAGATTACCAACCACTGCCTTGTGATGAACTCCGTGAGCAACGTGGCAAGGACTATCCGCTATTTGAATGACCGACACCTCACCCATATCCGTGCCTTCCTTGACAATGATGAAGCAGGACGGAGGGCTGTTCAAGATTTCATAAAGGCAGGCTTCCATGTTGAGGACATGAACATACATTACAAAGACTTCAAGGATCTCAATGAATATCATGTCAGCTGTGTCCGTGAGCAGCAGAAACAGAAAGCGCAGGAACAGATACACATATCAATTACAGGACAAAACAAGAAATCAAAACAGGTTAAACTTAAAATGAAATAGAAATGGAAAAGGAAACTATGATGAGCGACAAAGACCTTTCATGGTTCTTGGGTGTGGAAGATGAAACCGAGAACGAATCTATTTCGCAAGAAGCGACTGCGGTTCCTGAAAGAGAAAGACCAACAAACAAGCAGGACACAGAGAATACCATGCACTCCGAGCCTGCACGGAATGCTGAGAACGTAACCGTTCAGAAACGCATCAGTGCCAAGATGAGAAAGAAAACTTTCGAAGCCTACAAGCAAGCCTATCTTGTGCCGGCCAAGTTAAACAACCGTAAGGCAGTCTATCTGAGTAGGGAGACACAGGAGCGTGCCGACTTCATTGTGCGTAGGTTAGGCGACAGGGGCAGCAACCTTTCAAACTTCGTTGAGAACATCGTGCGTCAGCATCTGGAGGAATATGGTGAAGACATAGAGAAATGGAGAAGACTGTAAGCCGTAAGAAAAGGTAGACGGTTTTCTGGAAAAAGGTCTACCCTTTCTTCAAAACAGGTCTACCTTTTCGAGCAAATAGGTCTACCTTTTTTGCTAAAAGGGTCTACCTTTTCTTCTTCGGTTTAGTTCTCTGTGAGAATACCACGAATGCAGTTGGTCATAGAATGCACGGCATTCGTTTTTAGGCTATAAAACGTTTTAAACGTATATAATTTGTTCGGTAGCATTGCAAGACGTCAGTTTGTACCCACAAACTGCTCTTGCTCCCCTCGTCAGACTGCCGGGGAGATAAGACCGTAATCACTCCGTTCTCATCGGTCAGCATTCAGGAATTAAACAACAACAAATCATATTCAATGATTAACTTTCAAGGAAACTTATATGAACAAAAACAAAGGAAAGACTGCCCGATGGCAGCAACAGAATAAGGAAGAGCAGCAGATGAACAAGACGGAGTTCATCAAAGTAAGATGTACCTTAGAGGAAAAGCAACGTATCAAATCAAAGGCGGAAAATACAGGGCGGAGGTTCTCCGACTACTGCCGTGAGATACTCCTTAACGGCGAGATAATAGCCGTCCCCAAGATGACCGACAACGAGAGGGAAGCCATTGCCATCCTCCAACATACAGGAAGATTCTATGGGCAGGTTTCCAACCTCATCAAGGTCAAGGACGAAGATTGGCTACATATCACAAAGAACCTCTCGCTATGTGCCAAAGAAGCATTTAAGCGATTTTACGACCCTCATTTTCATGTGAACGATGAGATATATAAGGTCTTAAATCTAACAAGAGATGATAGGAAAATGTAAGGCGATAGCGCACGGCAGCACGGCTTTAGACTATATTTTCAGAGAGGGTAAACTTGGCAGTCGGCTTGCCTTCCACAACCTTTGCAGCAGGGAGCCAAAGACTATCTACGAGGAAATGAAAGTGGTCAGCGACTATAACAGCCGTTGCAGGAACAAGTTTCTCCGTATCGAAATAGGCATTGCACCGCAGGACGAGAAAAAGCTGCCTGTATCCGAGCTTATGGGAATAGCCCATCTGTTTGCCAAGCGAATGGGACTTGACAACCACCAATGGGTGGCAGTAACGCACAAGGACACCGACAACAGGCATATCCATATTATTGCCAATCGTATCAGCCTTTATGGAGAAGTCTATGATACCACCTTTGTAAGCAACAGAGCAGCGAGGGTAGCGGAGGAAATCAGCAGGGAGAAAGGCTTGACCATCGCAAAGGAGGTCAAGGCAGAAAGGAAACACCAAAAGGAAAAAGCCAGCCCTACAAGAGAGCAAACAAAGAAAGAGGTGCGACATATCTGTTATGCTCTGCTTGATAAGTACAAAGGAACAGGTGTCACGGGGCATTCCATGTTCCTTTACGAGTTGAACAAGAATGGTATTACCATAGAGCACATGAAGAACAAGCAGGGCAAGGTCTATGGCTTAAAATTCTCATACGCAGGACAATCTTTCAAGGCATCTGAAATTGGCAGAGAATTCGGCTACCGTTCCTTGCAGAAAAGCTTTGAACCAACCGACAGGGAAGAATCAAGGAATTTACATCAAACAGTACAAAAATCAAGAGAAAAGAACGAACTGCCTGATACAGGTTATGAGCTTGTACCCAAGAGCCGTTCCTCAATCTCACGAGACAATGACACGCCACAAGTGCAGAACTCCATTGGTGCAGTGGATACCATCGTTAGCGTAGCCGATGAAGTAGTGGAAGGGTTAGGCGATTTGATTACACCAACCGCACAAGGCGACGACTATGCTGAAGCAGCATGGCAGCGTAAACTCAGAAACCAAGCCAACAGAAAGAAGAAGCGCAAACGAGGATTATAGTCCAATCACAAATCGCATTATAAAAGTGCAGAAAGAAGAATATCTCATTAAAAACGCTTGTTATTCGCCAGTAAAGTATTATCTTTGCAAACAGAATAACAAGCGTTCTTTGTTAGGCAGAAAACAGCGAAGCCAAGTAGCTCGCTCGTTTCCAAATCGTTACCAGTATAGTTATACTAAAAAGGTAACTTCTTTATTTTCAATTAGATACATTTTAATAATTATCTTGCATGGTCATTTGGGCCGGATGGAAATTTTGAAAGGCCAAATGGGACAGATATGGAGAATGGAATAGGTCGGACGGGTGGGGATGAGAAAATTCCATGTAAGGCTTTTTCGCAATTTCGATTAGTTCTGTGCTATAGGTCATGTAAAGCTATCCTATGGAAGATTCTGTATTTCCAAACCACCTGTCTGAAAGGAAGAATCATCGGCAAATCTTCTTTGTTTGCAGGCTTTTTCCGAGAAGGACATTAATGCACGGCAATTTTTACAAGCGAAGACGAAAAAACTCCTATAAAGTCCTTTTGTTCCGATTAAATTGATTATCTTTGCAGCCGAATATAACTTTAACAATCATGAATCTAAAAGTACGTTTGGCTGCGATGAACTTCCTTGAATTTGCAGTATGGGGAGCTTATCTTACTTCTATGGGAACATATTTGGTAAACATCGGTATGGCATCACAAATTGGATGGTTTTATGCCATTCAGGGTGTCGTGTCTATATTCATGCCGGCTCTGATGGGTATTGTTGCCGACCGTTGGGTGCCTGCCCAGCGCCTGCTTGGCCTGTGCCACCTTGCTGCCGGCCTATTTATGTTTGCAAGTGCTTATTGCGGCATAAGCGGCCTCCATTCGCTTCTATTCCCCTTCTATACGATAAGTGTGGCCTTCTATATGCCCACTTTGGCCCTGACCAATTCCGTGGCTTACAATGCACTCACCCAAGCCGGAATGGATACCGTAAAGGATTTTCCTCCCATCCGCGTCTTCGGCACCATCGGATTTATATGCACCATGTGGATGATCGATTTGCTTGGCTTCCAGCCCAATGAGAAGCAATTTGTTGTGTCGGGTATCATGAGCATGGTTCTTTTCCTCTACACCTTTACCCTGCCTGCTTGTCCCATCAACGCAGGAGGCAGCAAGAAGAGTTTCATCGACGCTTTCGGGTTGCGGGCCTTTGCACTGTTCAAGCAAAAGAAGATGGCCATTTTCTTCATTTTCTCGATGCTTCTTGGCGTAAGCCTTCAGATAACCAACGGTTTTGCCAATCCATTTATCACTTCCTTTAAGAGCATTCCCGAGTACGCCTCCACCTTCGGGGTGCAACATGCCAATATTCTCATTTCCCTGTCGCAAATGAGCGAGACCTGCTGCATCCTGCTGATTCCATTCTTCATGAAGCGCTACGGCATCAAGAATGTCATGCTGATAGCCATGTTTGCCTGGGTGTTCCGTTTCGGACTGTTCGGTCTGGGTAACCCCGGTCCCGGAGTCTGGATGTTTGTGCTTTCCATGCTGATATATGGTGTAGCCTTTGACTTTTTCAACATTTCCGGTTCATTGTTTGTAGACAAAACTACCGACCCGGCCATCCGCTCGAGTGCGCAAGGACTTTTCATGCTGATGACCAATGGCATCGGCGCGACGGTGGGCACCCTGTCGGCACAGGCCATTGTGAATAGCCACACGGTGGATGGCATCACCGACTGGCAGTCGTGTTGGTTCATCTTTGCCGGCTATGCACTACTTGTAGGCGTCTCGTTCGCCTTGATGTTCCGGCCCAGAAGAGAGGATGTTTCTGCATGAATAAAGTAAAAGTAAATTTTAAAAGTATTTCTGAAATTGTAGGCACCAGCGACATAGGTCTGCTGGTGCTTGTTGATGAAAAGGAAGAACGGCAGTTGGCTGTCACTTGCGACAAGCAAATGATCCATCAGCTGTCACTTCGGCTGCAGCAAGCCCCGGAGATGGAAAAATTGCTACCGGAAGTCTTGGTGCAGGTCATCGGCAAACTCTCTGATGACCCTTTCGAACTGGTCATCTCTGCCTTGAAAGGAGGCGAATATAAAGCCATGCTGATCAACACCTCTACGCTTGACATTGTGCCCATCAAGGTGGGTGATGCCATTCTCCTTTCCGTTATCTCCGACATCCCGCTTTTCGTCGAACAAGGCTTGATGCTTAGGCAGAGCATTCCATATACGGTGCAGGCTAAAGGAATGAGGATTCCGGTCAATGCACTGACTGACGAAATGCTGTCAAGTGCCCTCGCTAAAGCCGTGGAAGACGAAAACTATGAATTGGCCACCCATCTGCGCGATGAGATAAACCGACGTAAGGCCGACCAATGACGCTTTGAAGATGTTTTAATGAAAGGGCGATTCTGAAATGAAAGAAACAAGATATTTTTATGTACCCGATGCCGCTCGGCAATCGGAATTGCCGGAAGAGGAAGCCGGTCACGCCCTACGTGTGCTACGGCTCAAAGCCGGAGACGAGATGTTTCTCATGGATGGAGTCGGAACCTTTTTCCGGGCAGAAGTCACCGTTGCTGCCGGAAAACATTGCATGTATGAGATAAAAGACCGTTTTCCCCAACACCCCACGTGGCGAGGCCATATCCATCTGGCCATTGCACCGACGAAAATGATGGAACGCATGGAGTGGATGGTTGAGAAAGCAACGGAAGTGGGCTTTGACGAAATCTCCTTCTTGGGATGTAAGTTCTCAGAACGCAAGGTGTTGCGGGCCGATCGAGTGGAAAAGATTGTTGTCTCAGCCATGAAGCAGAGTCGCAAGGCATGGAAACCTGTTGTCAACACGATGTGTTCCTTTGGCGAATTTATGGCCGTTGAGCATCCCGGTAGGAAATACATCTGTCATTGCTATGAGGAGTTTCCAAAGAAGGATTTCTTTAGTGAAATTCAGGAAACTATTGACTATGAGGATAATGAAGATATCCTTGTACTTGTTGGGCCGGAAGGTGACTTCTCGGTAGACGAGGTGCAGCTGGCTTTAGAGAAAGGATATGAATCGGTATCCCTCGGGAGAAGTCGTTTGCGAACGGAGACCGCAGGGCTTTCGGCTGTAATGATGGCCAATCTGGCCCGCAGAATCCAATAATGGAAATACTCAATGGATATTAGTCTTATGGATATGGGTAAATTTTGTTTGCGTTATGTCAAACATCCCTTTTGGATGTTGGCTGCTTTGATAGCCACCCTCTCTTCTTGTTCGGATGGCGATAATTATGTCAATGCTATTCCCGGTGGGAGCATGGCATTGATTTCCATTGACATGCCACAGCAGGCAAAAGGAAAGGCCGACAGCAGGCTTTTGTCGCTGAAAAACATGCTGCATGTCGATGACCTCTCGGATTGTGGATTGGATGTAAGTGCCAAGTTTTATCTTTTTGAGGCACCGGATGGCAACTTGGGGCTATGTGCCAAGGTCAAAGATTCCGGCGATTTGAAACATTGGCTGGAGAAACTTTCCGCCAAAGGTATCTGCACTTCGCTTTCCGAGCGTCGAGGCTGCCATTTCGCAGTGATGAAAAACAGCTGGCTGGTAGGATTCTCCGATGAGGCACTGCTGGTGATGGGGCCTGTCGTCGGGAGTGCCCAAGCCGAATTGCGCCAGCAGATGGTAAGATATCTTAAAGCCAAGGAAGAAGCCGGTATCAAGAGTAGCCCGATGTTTGCTTGTATTGATACCATTTCGTCTCCTATGGCCATGGTGGCACAGACACAAGCTTTTCCGGAGAAGTTTGTGGCCCCATTTATCCTCGGAGCTCCCAAAGAAGCCGATCCTTCGCAGATTGTGATTGCTGCAAAGATTGCTGTTAACGGTCAGTGTTTGGATATTGACGGGCACACTTTCTCGTTTAATAAGGCCATTGATGCCAAATTGCAGAAAAACAATCAGGTCTTCAGACCGCTTGAAGGGCATTACTCGGATTTCGTCTTTTCAGATAAGCTGATGACGCTATTCCTCAATGTAAACGGACGGGAGTTTCTTCCGATCCTACAACAGAACAAAGCCTTCCAGACCTTTCTTGTCGGCATCAATTCGGCTGTGGATATGGACAATATCCTTCGCTGTGTTGATGGGCATATTGTTATCCAAGTCAACAACCTGTCGGAAGGTCATGCGGATATGTGTATGGGGGCAGAGTTGGCTGACATTGGCTTTTGGAAGGATATCGACTATTGGAAAAAATCGTGTCCTAAAGGAAGCACCATCACTGCCTACGGATTCGACCAAACCAAGCCTTCATCTGTACCGGGATATGTATATACAAACGGTGATATGAAGTTTTATTTCGGTTCGTTAAACAAAAACTTCTTTTGTGGCACGGACATTGATATGGTGATGAGCCTCCGATATTATAAAGGAGTAGTGGATCAGCCTTTGGAAAAACAGCTCATCGGCAAAAGGCTTGTCATGGTGCTCAACCTTTTGTCGCTTGGTGACATGGAGGGAACATCGATAGCCTCATTCCTCAAACCGTTGTTCGGTGATGTCAATAAAGTTTTTTACAGTATCAGATAATGGAACAGATTCATTTGGACAACGTGTTGCCCGAGGTTTTTGCACAGCGCGACAATTTAAGTTCGGAAGTGTGGAAGCAACAGGTGACGTTCAACAAGGGCCATCTCTACCTTGTCGAGGCCGATAGCGGCATGGGGAAAAGCACCTTTTGCAGTTATGTTATCGGCTATCGGCATGATTATACGGGGCGCATATCGTTTGACAACGATAATACACACGAATTTCGCATGACCGATTGGATACGCATACGGCGTCGACACATCAGCCATCTTTTTCAGGAACTCAGGCTTTTTCCCGAACTGACGGCGTATGAGAATGTGGAAATCAAGAATAAGCTTACCAATTTTAAAAGTAAAAAAGAGATAACAGACTGGTTTGATGCACTTGGCATAGGCGACAAACTTGATGCTAAGATCGGACACATGTCTTTCGGGCAGCAGCAGCGAGTGGCCATGATCAGAGCTCTTGTCCAGCCGTTTGACTTCATTTTGGCCGATGAACCCATCAGTCATCTTGACGATACCAACTCAAGTGTAATGGGCGACATCATGATGTCTGAAGCCAAACGGCAGGGCGCAGGGGTGATAGTCACCAGCATAGGCAAACACATTGATCTTAATTACGAGCAGACATTAAAGTTATGAATCTGGTTTGGAAATTATTGCGCCGACATATCAGCTTACCACAGTTTGTCGGTTTCTTCTTTGCCAATCTTTTTGGCATGTTTATCGTGCTGTTCGGTTTTCAGTTCTATCGGGATGTATTGCCCGTCTTCACCGCTGAAGACAGCTTTATGAAAGCCGACTATCTCATCATGAGCAAGAAGGTTGGCACGGGCAATACCATCAGTGGACGCTCAAATTCTTTCAGTGGCAGCGAGGTCGATGAGGTAGCCAACCAGCCTTTTGTCAAGAAAGTGGGGAAGTTTACCTCCACCGAATACAAAGTCGATGCTTCCATGGGCGTTGCCGGGACGAATGTGCTCAATTCCGAACTCTTCTTTGAAAGCGTTCCCGATGAGTTTGTAGATGTTCCCTTAAAAGATTGGAAATACCAGCCGGGAGACGGGGAAGTGCCTATCATTCTCCCACGCACCTACATCAATATGTACAACTTCGGTTTCGCTCAAAGTCACTCATTGCCCAAGATCTCAGAAGGATTAGTAGGCATGATCGATTTTCATATATTCATACAAGGTGACGGCAAGCAGCGACAATTTAAAGGCAAGGTGATCGGTTTTTCAAGCAGACTCAATTCAATACTTGTTCCACAGGCCTTTATGGATTGGAGCAATCACGAATTTGCCCCCGCCGACCACAGCGAAGCCACCCGCCTTATCGTTGAAGTAGGTAACCCGACCGATGACACAATCACTTCCTATCTTGAAAAAAAAGGCTACGAGGTAGAAAACGACAAGTTGGATGCAGAGAAAACAACCTATTTCTTGAAGATGATGGTGAGCCTTGTCATGCTTATTGGTCTTGTCATATCCATTTTAAGTTTCTATATTCTTATGCTCAGCATCTACCTGCTTGTGCAGAAGAACTCATCCAAATTGGAAAACCTGTTGTTAATAGGTTATTCGCCGTCACAGGTGGCCACCCCCTATTTGTGGCTTACACTTTCGCTGAACGCCTGTGTCCTCGTGATGACATGGATAGCACTTTTCATGATGCGCAACTACTACATGGGATTCCTTGAGACTCTCTTCCCACAGATTGATGAAGGAAGCATACTGCCGGCAATATGCTTGGGAAGCACCTTGTTTGCTGTCGTGACTTTGTTAAATCTGTTTGCTATCCGGCGCAAAATCATCAGCATTTGGAAACATAAGCCTGACGGTGTATAGCCATTAACAGGGAATCCCCGTCTTTATTGACCTTCCTCTCTTTATAAACAAAGAAAATGCATCCATCACTTATATATTTCGGAATAGCTTCTGTGGCTATTCCGTTTTTTGTAATATTTCTATTTTTTTCAACCGTTCGTAACATTTAATTCAAAAAAATTAAGTAAATTTGCGACATAAAGTATTAACAGGGAATGTTCCCTTGATTATTAACCAAATTTCTATTAAAAAGGTATGCAGAAACGATTGCATTTTCTCATTGCGATGCTGATGTTCTTTACATCAGGCGTAATGGCACAAATCACTACTTCCGGTATCACCGGTAAAGTGACGAGCCAGGGCGAAGACGTTATCGGTGCCACCGTAACGGCTGTCCACCAGCCTTCAGGAACACTTTATCGTGCCGTGACTAACATCGATGGCCGTTACACTATTCAAGGTATGCGTGTAGGCGGCCCTTACAAAGTGGAAATCACATACGTTGGGCATCAGCCTAAAGTCTTTAATGGCGTAACTCTCAACCTTGGTGAAACCCGAAATATCTCTTGCTCCATAGAGGAAGACTCCAAAGAGCTTCAAGAGATTGTGGTCACCGGGAGAGCCGGACTCAACGCCACCAAAACCGGTGCGGCTACGAGCATGAATGCCCAACAGATAAACGACATGCCGAGTATCACTCATGGTATTGCCGATGTCGCACGTTTGAATCCGCAGTTGACAACCACCAGTTCGGGAGTGATGTCATTTGCCGGTACCAATAATCGCTACAATCAGTTCCTCATCGACGGTGCTGCCAACAACGATGTATTCGGTCTTGCCGGTACGGGCACCAACGGCGGACAGGCCGGAGCCCAACCCGTGTCTATGGAAACCATTGAGCAGATTCAGGTGAACATCGCCCCCTTTGACGTGCGCCAGAGCGGCTTTACGGGAGGTGCCATCAACGCCATTACCAAGAGTGGTACCAACCAGTTCCACGGTTCGCTCTATGGCTATGGCTACAACCAAAATCTTCTTGGCCACCACTATAAGCTTGCCGACGGTTCTGGGTATGCCCCCCGCTACCAGAAGGAGAAAGATTATAACTTCGGTGTGACCTTCGGTGGCCCCATTGTCAAGAACAAGTTCTTCTTCTTCGTGAACTATGAGAAGAACAACAAGTCTTATCCCAACCTCTACGCCTTTGGTTCAGACTATTCCGACGTAGGCAAGGCTGAAGCTGAGAGTATCTACACGAAGATTGTCGAGATGGCCAAAAAGCAGGGAGTGACCTATCCCGGTGTCTTCACGACCGAAGATATCTATACCAAGAGCGAAAAGGCCGGAGTGAAACTCGACTGGAACATCAACGAGTTCAATAAGGCCAGCGTGCGTTGGAGCCTTGTTACTGCCAAGCGCCTTAACAACGCCGGCTCTAAATCCGCCCTCAATGACAACCTTTACAGCTATCCTTTCGAGAACAATACCAACACATTCGTTGCCGAACTCCAGAGCCGCCTCTCCCCGGTGGTGAGCAATGAGTTCCGTGCCAACTATGTACGCGTGCGCGACAAGAGGGCCGTGGGTGCTCCTTTCCCATCTGTCATGATCAACAATGTGGGCAAGGGTTCGGTCAATCTCGGTAACGAACGTTCCTCGATGGCCAACAGTCTTGACCAAGATGTCTACACCATAGAGGATAACCTGACATGGTATAAAGGCAACCACACTTTCACTTTCGGTACCCATAATGAGATTTATGATTTCAGCAATCTCTACATCCAAGACCTCTATGGAACATACATTTTCCAAAACCCGGACAAGTTCAATGACTACTATAAGGACTATATGGCCGGAAATGTAGATCCCACCAAGGCTTACCTTTATCAGTATCGCTATGGCTACGCCAATGTCGACGTGACAGGTGATCCCCGATGGAAGGCAAGCTTCGGTGCAGCCCAGTTGGGCTTCTATGTTCAGGACAAATGGGATGCTACCGACAACTTCCAGTTCACATACGGACTGCGTATGGACATACCCATCTTCTTCGACACGCCTACGGCCAACAAAGGCTTCAACGAGTATGCTGCCCAACAGGGATGGAACGTGAAAACCAACCACAAACTTTCCAGCACCCCCATGTGGAGCCCCCGTGTGGGATTCCGATGGGATATAGCCAACAACCGCAAGTACATTCTCCGTGGCGGTGTAGGAGTCTTCACCGGCCGCATTCCCTTTGTCTGGATCAGCAACAATTACTCCAACACCGGTGTGCAGCTCACCACCTACAACGTGAATAATCCTAAGGGAATAGACCTCATACTGGATCCCAACGGCCAGGGGGCCAATGCGCAAAAGCTGAAAGCCGTTACGGGCAATCAGATCGTGAACGTGTATGACCACAACTTCAAGTTTGCCCAAAACCTGCGTTTCAACCTTGGATTCGACTTTGAGCTCCTCGGCATCAATTGGACGGCAGAGGCCTTGTACTCAAAGACACTGAACGATATACTCTACCAGAATCTTGCTTACGAAATGTCCGGCAAGACATACGCGCAGGTTTACGGTTCGAAAGGAGTGCCGGTAGAAGACAATCGTCCGCTTTTCCAGAAGAGAACCAATGGCACGGCTTTTGACAACATCTATGCCTTGAGTAACACCTCCAAAGGATATACTGTCAATCTCTCCCTGAAGGCAGAAAAACATTTTAATTTCGGTCTCGACCTGATGGCCAGCTACACATGGACCCAGTCCAAGAGCGTGAACAATGGTGGCTCGATGGTGGCCGAAAGTAACTGGCGTTACAACTACACCTATCGCAACCCCAATGCACCGGAACTTGGCAATTCCGCCTACAACATTCCGCATCGCATTCAGGCCAGTGCCTACTACCATCTCAAATATGGCAAGAACAACTCCTGGCTGACGACCCTCGGACTGATTTATCAAGCGAAGAGCGGGTCTCCGTATTCCCTTTACTACTATGGTGATGTGAACGAGGATGGAGCCAATGGTAACGACTTGTTCTACATCCCTACGGACGCACAGATAGACAAGATGATCTTCGACGAAACGAAGTTTGACAATTCAAAGAATGGCAATAGATTGATTGTGAAAGCCTTCGGTGAAGGCTTTAATGGCGTGCTCACCCAAGAAATGCAACGTACGCTGTTGAAGACATGGATCGGAGAAGATTCCTACATGAGCAAACATCGTGGCGAATACTACAAACGATATGCCGACAACCTGCCTTTTGAGCATCATTTCGACTTCCACTTCGGTCAGAAGTACAGCTTCAAGGTGGCCGGTCAGCTGAATTCCGTTGAGCTCACCTTCGACATCATCAATCTCGGCAACCTCCTCAACAAGGATTGGGGACACACCTACGGTGACGGCTTCGGCATATACAGCAGCCCTGTCAACTACATGGGTGGTGGTCACTATCAGTTCACAGGCGGCCGTGCAGCCCGCACCTATAGTGAACTTTACAGCCGCTGGCGCGGTCAGATAGGTTTGAAATACACTTTCTGAACATTATCGGCTACCAAATTACGGTAGGTTCTATCAAAGAGAAAATCGGATATTCCTATGCGGAATATCCGATTCTTTTATTATATTTGCATTCAAATATCAATACACTACATTATGAAAATAGATTTTGACCGCATTAGGGAAGCCCATCTTGAGGGCTTTAAGGGCGGAAATGGCAAATTGGATACCCGTAACTTTGTCGATGACAAAGTGAAAATCATGTATAGCACCTTGCGCCCCGGAGCATCAAGCGGACTTCATACGCACGAGGGGAATTGCGAGATCGTATATGTCATTAGCGGAGAGGCGACTTTCCACTACGATGACGAGGTGGAAGTAGTGAGGGTAGGGCAGGTACACTACTGTCCGGAGGGGCACTCCCACTATATGGAAAACCTCACCGACCACGATTTAGTGTATCTGGCCATTGTGCCCGAGCACCATTAAGGCTTGCAACGAACGATAGTGAATCCAAGCCCCGTTTGGCAGTTTTTCTGATAAACTGGGTGTCTGATTTTTTCGCAACTGATTTGCATTTTGCCATTTTGGGTTGTATCTTTGCAATGGCAAGGGAAGCACGCAGATGCTTCCTTTTTTGTATCCATCTGTGTTTTCGGTGGTTATTCGGCCAAAACAGGCCTGTCATCCGGCCCGAATGAAGGCATCACTCGATTGTTACTGTCTTCCAAGTGTGCCTCTTTCATCTCCTCGTTCGGGCCGAATAAGCCTTTAAAAGACATATTCCTTTACGTTTTTTGTGCATTGTGTCGGGGCACTATAGATTCCAGAGAAGAGATCATGTAAACCATTTTCATATTTCAACTAAGTTTGTCACTATATGCTTTTCAGCTCTGCAAGTTGCGAGAGGCTGACAGAATACCGGCTACCGATAGGCATACTGAATCTGTGCAAGAATCGACACGTATATCTGAAAAATCAGCAAACAAAAAAGAGGCGTTTGTAAAAGCACCTCTTCTATATTGAAATGTCCGGTTTTGAGACTTTATTCCTATATGCCAGATATGGGCGGTCAATGCCCACCGACCAACATGCCATCCAAACGGTTATTCAACTATTTTCACCATATTGAATGAAGAAATCTTCATTTGGGGCGAAACGGTAGCCGTTATCTTGTAGCGTGTCTCCGAGTTTTTGGATGCATCAGAATACTCCACATTCTGTTTGGCAGAGAATTGTACTTGATATTCATATTCATCCTCTCCAACCTCGCGCTTCTGAATGGTGTAATCGTTGGCGAGATGCCAGTTCATGTTGGTCACGTCTTCTTTGTAAATTTTATGCATGAAGCTGATTACATCGCTCTTTGTCGCGCCGTCTTTTCCCAAAAATGAAGCAAGCACGTCTTCCACCTGGTCGGTCAGGCGATCCTCGTTGCGAGAATTGATGCTTTGGAAAAACTTCCTGAAAAGATCGTTCAGGCGTGCCCGCTCCTCCGGTTGCACTTCCTTTGATTTCACTTTCTTGATGTTCTCCGTAGCCTCATCTATGTGCGCCCCCTCGGGATGACTGTTCAGGTATTCCTGATAGGCATCGACTGTATTCTGCCTTTGAGCATCCACCCAGTCCAACGAATCGAGCTTGTTGTTGATTTCGCCCCGATGTGGCGTGTCCGGATGTTTGGCAAGATAGTCTTCAAGTGCCGCCTTCGAACCGCTCACAAGCACATTGGTCCATTCCTGATCCTGCTGCCTGAGCATGGCAAGATGAGACTGGATGGAGTCTATATGTTCTTCGGGCGCATCGGCACGATAGGTGTCGAGGTAGCTTTGAAGCACCATAGGGTCGTTGCTGGTCATGGCATATTCGTATGCCTCATGTTCTTTGTTGTCTTTGGCCTGATTGTAGAAATAGAAACATACGCCACAGATGGCCAAGGCAATGATGAATGCCGCTATCAAGGCAGCGTGCGACTTTTTCTTTGGTGTGTTGTCGGTCGTGTGATTGGGGGCCTCATCCGTTGCCGGACAGGCCGGTCGGGAAGTGGGAGGTGGCGGTGGAGTGGGGGAAGAAGACACCTCTGCGACTGTTGGCATAGCCTCAGCCGGTTGCGTCTCCTGCCGACGGGCAGTAGTGGGGCGATGGCAGTTGGGGCATGAGTCTTCATTCCTGAAATATATTTCCCCGCAATTGGGGCATTGTGTCACCTTGCCTGCTATTTCTACGCCGCAGTTGGGGCAAACGGGTGCTTTGTCACTGATTTGATGTCCGCACTCAGGGCATTTGATGATAGCCATGATATGATGTTGATTTTATGAACGTGTTATTGTATGGTTTGCTTAGAGGGAAAAAGAAAAATGATGCAAAAACGATTTTCCGTTCCGCTCTAATCTTGTCGGTGTCTGAATCTGATCTCCTTCAATCTGTGGTCTCTCATAAACCTGCTCTTGTCCACGTAGCCGTTGATACCGTTCAAATGACCTTTACCGGTGTACTGCCACATCTCAAAGTCGCGCCCGTCATTGAGCACAGGTTCTCTGCGGGTGTATTGAGCAATCATCAACCGATAGGCATCCAATTTGCCGGAGAGGTAGCTGTTGTAAAAATTGGTGCCGGTATAGATAAGCGGCTTTTGCTTGTAGACCTTTTCCACCAGTCGAAGAAATTTGAAGAGCGAGTCGCAAAACTCCTCCGTCGGCAATCCGCTTTTCGTCTCGATGTCTATCATGGGAATCAAGTCTTGATCGCCCGGACGGCATTGAGTCATGAAATTGCGAAGTTGTACTTCCTGTTCCACTTTTGGCCGATAAAAATGGTAAGAGCCCACTTTCAGCCCGTATTTGTGAGCCAGATCAATATTCTCTTTATATCTGCTGTCTATATTATTGCCGCCTTCAGTGGCCTTGAGATAGACGTATGCCATTTTTGAATTGTCACCGATAGCTTCCCAAAAGACAGTGCCCTGATAGTGACTCAAGTCAATGCCGTGGATGTGCGAGCAGGTGTCTTCACACTCCACTTGCGCCATCAGGCTTGTAGCTGTAAACAAATATAGTATAAAAAACAGAAGTTTCTTCATAACCTGCAAATATAGTGCAAATCAAGTTACCGACAAAATAAATTAAATATATTTTGCTTATTCCTCTATCTCGGACAGACTCTTGAAAAACTTGTACACAAAGTTGCTTGTTGTCTCTATTGGAGCCAAGTCAAAGTAGCGGATACTCCTTCGGAGGTTGCGCCTGAGATTGCGGCTGTTGGTACTGACAAAGCCCGTCGCATTCTGTCTGAAGTGCATTTGCTCGTCATAATCTTGCGCATTATAGTTGAGTGAGCGCAGCGTGGACTTATAGGCACTGCTCTCCAGATGGTGGACAAATGGGATCTCATCAGCATCAAAATCGAAAAACTCTATTAGGATGGAGCCTTGCAGTTGGGCCATCCGGCGTATGTGGAGCCGGTCGAGCCATTTGTCGAGTTTCACGAAATCAACCTTGTCGCCCCGCGTGCGAAGATAGAGCCCGAGTTGTGTGATGCCCCGCAGGGGGATGCCCATTGTAAGTGTGCCGGTGATGTTGCTCACGATGATGCGTAGCAGGTAGAGCGTCTCCACAGAAGTGTCGATGGCATGGCGCTCCTCCGTTTGAATCTTGATGAGCCTTCGATTGAGGAAACCGTTGCTCAAAGCCACTTCTCCGGCAGGGACTGACTCGATGTTTCTGATCATCTGCTCTATTTTGCCATGCTTGTAAGTGGTCATGGGTTCCATATCTTCGGCAGTGTGGAATATTTCAGCTCGGAGTCTCGTGAATAGATTACGTTGTAAGAAGTCCATAGTCTCGATGTTTTATGAATACCGTTTGGGATAGCGCAGGAGAATAGCCAGCAGGGCACAGATACCGATGGCAAACGGGTAATAGAGATAGGGCAGGATGGCCATCGGACTGACATGGGCCAGCCCCGCAGCCAAGAGCATCTGCACACCGTAGGGGATGATTCCCTGCACAGTGCACGAGAAAGTGTCAAGAATGCTTGCCGCCTTTCTGTTATCCACTCCATATTTGTCGCCTATTTTCTTGGAGATGGCCCCTACGGTGAGGATGGCCACGGTGTTGTTGGCCGTACATACATTGACAAGGCTCACCAATGCCGCTATCGACAATTCTGCACCTCGCTTACTCTCCACGTGGGCTGTCAGTTTATCTATAATATAGTCAATGCCACCATTCTCTCGAATCATCTCAAGCATTCCACCGGCCATCATCGCAATGACGACAAGTTCTCCCATGCCCATGATGCCCTGCCCCATAGCCTCCAGCCAACCGAAAAGACCATACGTGTTTTCAGCCAGACCGATGACGGCACAAAGGGCTATGCCCAAGACAAGAACTGCCATGACATTCATTCCCGCAATGGCAGAAACAAGTACGACAATATAGGGGATGACTTTCAAATATTCCACGGGAGCCACGTTCCGCGGTGGTTCCATGTCGGCTCCGAGAATGCCGTAAACGACAAGAATGAGCAGGGCGGCCGGCCAAACGATGAGAATGTTGACGTGAAATTTGTCACTCATGTTGCACCCTTGGCTCTGGGTAGCGACAATGGTGGTGTCGGAGATGGCCGACAGATTGTCTCCGAAATAGGCCCCTCCCACGATAACGGCAGTTGTAAGAGCTACATTGGCATCGGCCGAAGAGGCGATGCCTGCGGCTATCGGCACGAGGGCTACAACGGTTCCAACACTTGTGCCTATGGAAAGGGAAATAAAGCAGGCAGCCAAAAAAAGACCGGGCAGCAGCATGTTGGCGGGCAGATAGGTCAGAGCCATGTTGACTGTGGCATCAATGGCCCCCATCTGCTTGGCAGAAGCTGCAAAGGCACCGGCCAGGACATATATCCAAAGCATCAAGAGAAGGTTTCCCGAACTTGCACCACGGCTGTAGGTGTCAATGCGCTTTTTCAGTGGTAGATTGCCCGAAATGGCGACAGCATAGATGCTGGCAATCATGAAAACTACGGTCATGGGTACCTTGTAGAAGTCACCTGCTATGGCCGACAAGCCTACATAGAGCAGGATGAAAAGCAGCAGTGGCGAGAGAGCCAGTATTCCTTTCTTGTTGTTCAAGTCGTTGTGCGATAAGAGGAAAACAGGAATGCTTTTCCGGACTATTCCCGTCTTCCTGATGATTTTTACTTCATAGTGTCACACCATTTTTAAATATGGAAATCTCCCGATAGCCGTTGGCCTCATTGCGAGTGAGTTCTCCACTGGCCACAGCAATGATTTTATCAATAAACTTCTCGGTCAGTTCTTTCATGCCGGTGCCCTCTACCAGTTCTCCTGCGTTGAAATCAATCCAGTTAGACTTGTTTTTATAGAGGGTGCTGTTGGTTGAGATTTTCATTGTCGGGACGAAAGTGCCAAACGGTGTGCCCCGGCCTGTAGTGAAAAGCACCAGTTGGCAGCCGGCTGAAGCCAGTGCTGTGGAGGCCACAAGGTCGTTGCCGGGAGCCGATAGCAGATTGAGTCCCCGCTCTTTCAGGCGATCGCCATAGCCCAAGACACCGCTCACCAATGCGCGGCCGCATTTTTGCGTACACCCCAAGGCTTTGTCTTCAAGGGTGGATATGCCACCGGCCTTGTTGCCGGGAGAGGGATTCTCACCGACAGGTTCGCCGTGAGAGAGGAAATATTCCTTGAAGTCGTTAATCAACTTGACCGTTTGTTCAAACAGGTGTGGAGTCTTGCAGCGGTTCATCAAGATGGTTTCCGCACCAAACATTTCCGGGACTTCCGTTAGGATGGTCGTTCCACCTTGCGCAACGAGGTAGTCGGAAAATTCGCCTACCAGTGGATTGGCAGTGATTCCGCTGAATCCGTCGGAACCGCCACACTTCAATCCGACACGCAATTCACTCAACGGAACATCCTCTCGCCGGTCTTCTTTGGCCACAGTATACAACTCTCGGAGAATCCTCATTCCTTCCTCGAGCTCATCTCCTTCAACCTTTTGGGTCACAAGAAGTTTGATACGCTTCTTGTCGTAGTCTCCAAGCATCTCCATGAATTGGTCAGGCTGGTTGTTTTCACACCCAAGTGAAAGCACCAAAACACCGCCGGCATTGGGATGCAGGCAGATGTCGCGCAACACCTTTCGGGTGTTTTCATGGTCACCACTCAACTGCGAACAACCGAAATTATGGTGCCAGGCATGTACAGCATCAATACCTTCCAAGCGGGTCTCGGCTTTCAGCATTTCAACCAACCGCTCAGCAATGCCATTCACACACCCCACAGTCGGCACAATCCAAATCTCATTGCGCACCCCGACTTCGCCATTCGCCCTTTTGTAACCCTTGAAAGTCCTGTTCTCTTTAGCAATGTTGAGAGTCTCCGTAACCGGATGGTAGGTGTACTCGAGGGTTCCGGCCAGATTGGTTTTCAAGTTATTCTCATTGACCCACTGCCCGGCTTTCAAGTCTTCCTTGGCATGGCCGATGGGGTAGCCATACTTGATGATGTCGGCACCTTTGCTGACATCATTGATGAGCACTTTATGCCCGGCCGGCGTGTCCTGACGCAGCTCTATGCTCTTACCGTCTATTTCAACGGTTTCGCCTTTCTTCATCGGACGCAGACATACGAATACGGAGTCTGCCCGATTGATTTTGATAAAGCTTGATTGTTCCATAGATTTGTTTTCTTTCGTTTTTGTTATTTGTCTTTTGTATAATTGTACATATCTTGGTCGCAAAGCCTCCTCACACCGTTAAAGTGGCATCATACCTGAAAATTACAATTGTGTCCTCCTGTAAAAATCCACATTCTCTTTTGACAATAATTCAATGGGCATGTAATTCACCGGAGTTACTTTCTTTTTGAGTACGATTGCATTAAACAATGTGTCAACACACGAGTAGCCCTGCAAATAAGCATGTTGCGCTATCAGAAAAGAGATGGAACCTTGCCGGAGACATTCCACATTCTTGGCAACCATGTCATAGCCCATGATTTGTACATCCCGTCGATTGGTTTTGAGTAGGAACTCACCCACCAGATACGCTTTAGAATTCAGCGTGATGCAATGATGCAAATGCGGATGTTGGATGAAGAAATTCTCCATGGTGTGCTCATATTCCTTACGAGTGCCTTGCAGGGGTAGGTCGAGGTTGACAATCTCAATCTCGGGGAAATGGTCGTGCATGTAATGCCGGAATCCCACTTCTCGGTTGTCCTGCTGCTTACTGACCAATTTGCCGTCTTTAGTTTGGCGCATGAGCATGATTTCTTTTTCTTGTGCAGCCAATAACATCAGCATCTTGGCAGCAAAATACCCACTGCAAAAAGAGTCTTGGCCATAGAATGACAAGGGCCGCAAATCTGGCATGTAAGAGTCAAGAAGAACAAACGGGATGTTATGATCGTGTAATTTGTCCGTAAAGCGTCGTGTGATGTCAAGTTGTGCAGGAACAATGACGACACCATCAGGGCTGGAATTGAGGATTTCAATGCACTTATCCTTGAAGGAGTCTTCATTGAATCTTTGATAGTATCTGATTTCCACATCAATATGGAAGTCCCGCCGGGTGTCTTCACATTTCTTGGCACCTTCCTCTATCTCTTCCCAATAGGCTTCTGACTCGTGCATGGGAATCAAAAGGAAGAAAGTGTATGACTTATTATATGCCAATGCACTTGCATACATATTGGGCTGGTAGTTCATCTCTTTGAGTGCTTTCTCTACCTTTTCACGAGCAGGCGGCGACACATTGGGGCGGTCGTGGAGCACTCTGTCAACCGTCCCCACCGAAACACCGGCCCTTTCGGCAATGTCTTTGATTCTGATTTTTGTTGCCATAGTTTTTAGTTGTTTGCTGTGTGACCGGCAAGAAACAACTGTAAAAAACAGCGTTGTGCCCGCACACATATACTATTTTCGGTACAAATATACTAATAAAAGTTGAATTGTGCGGAAGCACAGTCCAATATTTTGCACAAAATCTAATTTTTCCATGATTTTATTTCTTCGTTTGGTAAATTATGACTATTTTTGCGAAGAAAACAAATCAATTAACTAACAATTTAGTAAAACGAATAACAAATTAAACTATTTAAAATGGCTAAAATCGTAACATTAGGCGAAATCATGCTTCGTCTTTCTCCGGAAGGCAATGACCGATTCATTCAGAGTGACTCATTCCGCATCATCCCCGGTGGCGGTGAGGCAAATGTTGCTGTCAGCGTGGCAAATTATGGACATGAAGCATATTTTGTTTCTAAGTTGCCCAACCATGAGATTGGTCAGATTGCCGTCAATGCCCTTCGGCGCTATGGTGTGAACACTCAGTTTGTCGCTCGTGGAGGAGAGCGTGTTGGTCTCTATTACGCTGAGACAGGAGCTTCCATGCGGCCTTCTAAAGTTATTTACGACCGTGCTCATAGTGCCATTGCCGAGGCTGTTCCTTCCGATTTCGATTTCGATGCCATTATGAAAGGTGCCAAATGGTTCCATTGGTCTGGAATTACTCCTGCCATTAGCGACAAGGCCGCAGAGCTGACTAAACTGGCATGTGAAGCCGCAAAGCGTCACGGAGTAACAGTTTCCGTTGATTTGAACTTCCGCAAGAAACTCTGGACTTCGGAAAAAGCCATCTCTGTGATGCGCCCATTGATGCAATATGTTGATGTATGTATTGGTAATGAAGAGGATGCACAACTCTGTCTTGGTTTCAAACCCGATGCCGATGTAGAAGGCGGAAAGACTGATGCTGAGGGATATTATGGCATTTTCCAAGGTATGATGAAGGAGTTTGGTTTCAAATATGTAGTATCTACGCTCCGTGAGTCTTTCTCTGCAACACATAATGGTTGGAAGGCTCTTATTTACGACGGTAAGGAGTTCTACCAAAGTAAGCGTTACGACATTATGCCCATCATTGACCGTGTCGGTGGTGGTGACTCGTTCTCCGGAGGCTTAATTCATGGGTTGCTTACAAAGCCCACCCAAGCGGAGGCCTTGGAATTTGCAGTAGCTGCATCGGCGCTTAAACATACCGTTCCCGGAGACTTCAATCTTGTTTCTGCAGATGAAGTGGAAAGCCTCGCCGGTGGTAATGCTAGCGGTCGTGTGCAGAGATAGGCGCATCTCGTCTCTTTTGTCGAGAAAATAATAAGACATAAAATAGATATTATTTACACACTTCGTATAAATTAAGTATTCAAATAATGGCAAAGTTTAATAAGATGCAGGTCATGCAGGCTATGAAGGAAACCGGTATGGTACCTGTGTTTTTCAATAGTGACCTCGACACCTGTAAAAATGTAATCAAAGCATGTTATGAAGGTGGCGTGCGCGTGTTTGAGTTTACCAATCGTGGTGATTTCGCCCATGAGATTTTCGGGGAGTTGGTGAAATGGGCAACCAAAGAATGCCCGGAGTTGATACTCGGTGCAGGTACGGTGATAGATGCCCCTACAGCAGCATTGTACATTCAGTTGGGAGCCAACTTTATTGTCGGGCCAAACTTTAATCCGGAGATTGCTCCCGTTTGCAATCGCCGCCTTGTTCCTTATTCTCCCGGATGTGGTTCTGTATCGGAAATCAGCAACGCCCAAGCGGCAGGCTGCGATGTTACCAAGGTATTCCCGGCCGGCAATGTAGGTGGCCCTTCATTTGTCAAGAATATCCTTGGACCGTTGCGCTGGAGCAATGTGATGGTGACGGGGGCCGTGTCTCCGGACAAGGACAATCTCACCGAGTGGATCAAGAGCGGAGTACTTTGTGTTGGTATGGGTTCCAAACTTTTCCCTAAGGAGGTGATTGCCGCCCGAAACTGGCAGGCTATTACCGACAAATGTGCAGAGGCTCTCGGATATATCAAAGAGGCCCGTTCGTAAATCAAACGGAATGGGAAATGAACAGTCCTCATCTCTTTTTACAAAAGATAATTAACTAAATATAAAGGTTGTAGGGATCGGTCTGACAGACCATCCCTACATTTTCATTTGAAGACTAAACTTGAAATAACACAGCTGCTACTGAAGGGTGTCTCCCTCTTGGTGACATTCCTTTGGCTCTCGGCTTGTCGTCCTCCCCATCAGATAGAGGTTGACAAGCTGAATGACAAATCTTATGCTTTCCATTATCGGGATTTGGATTCCACCAAGAAGTATGCACTACAGGCATTAGAACTCTCTGATGACTATGGACAAGGCTACGCTGAGGCCTGCAACAACCTTGCTTTCGTTGACATCATGCACATGGATTATGCTGGTGCCTACAAACTTCTTGCAAAAGTGTCTACCCATACCGATGACCAGATAGAACTGCTTGTTGCCGACATTCAGCAGATGAGACTTTGCCAACGTGAGTCACGGAACAAGGACTTCTATGATTTCCGGGAGCGTGCAGCACGCCGTCTGAAACGTATAGATGAGGAAGGGGACAACCTCTCCCGCCGGCAGAAACTGAGAATGGTCTATGCACGTTCCGAATTCGGCATCGTAAATTCCACCTATTTATATTATGTCGGATTGGAAAAGCCCTTTATAGAGGCTTTAGAGTCCATCAACCCTGTAGAAGTGGAACAAGATACGGCCCAATATCTCAATTATCTATATTGCATCGGAGCCGGCGGTGCCATTCAAGGTACTCGGGAGGAAGTGGCCCAAACCGAGTTTAACTATTTGCTAAGATGCTATCTTCTTGCTGATGGCTCCAATTATCCATTTTGGAAAGCTAACTCCATGCAAGCCATCAGTGAGCATCTACAATCGGATGTGATTCGCCGGTATCTGATTAAGAACAACCAATCCGCTATCAAATTCATCAATGTTGATCAGATGAATGACAGCCTACTTGCCGGTAATTTGGCCCAACGTTCTCTGGATCTCTTCATGAAATATGGCGATGTGTACCAGACAGCCGGTGCCTACCGCACATTGGCGCAATGCTATTGGTGCATCAATGACTATAAGTCGGCGGCCATCTGCTTGGAGACAGCACTTACCAAAAACAAGGCTATCAATGAAGCCCCAGATTTGGTGGCAAGCATCCGTGAGCAGTTGAGCCTGGTCTATTCAGCTATTGATGACAAGCCCAACAGTGACAGAAACAGAAATCTCTACCTTGATTTGCAAGAGCAGACTCGCCAAGACCGTCAGCTTGAAGCCCGTGCAGCACAGTTGGACAAGAATGCCGCACAACTGAACTGGATGATTATTGCCGTAATCACAATGATCGTCTTTGTCATTGCCCTACTGATTGCCTTTGGCATCATGCGTCGCAGAAATAACAAAAGATTTTCTTATGACAAACTTCTTGACCCGCTGAATGTGTGGAAAGAACATAACGAGCAAGAAGTAAACAGTCTGCTTGAACGCCAAGCTGAGATAGAAGAGAAACAGAATATCGTCAAGCAACATATTGATGAGAACAAACGCCGCAATCTTGAACAGCGTGCCAAAGTGCAGTTGGTCAACAGTATTACTCCACTTATAGACCGTATCGTCCATGAAGTGGCAAAACTATCAACCCAACAAGAGACTGCTGTCATCCGCAAAGAGAGGTTTGATTACATCTCGGAAGTGGCAGACAAGATAAGCGAATACAATGATGTGCTTACACATTGGATTCAAATGCGCCAAGGAGCACTCAGCCTGCACATTGAGAGTTTCCCACTGCAACTATTGTTCAATGTTGTCAAGAAAGGGAAGATGAGTTTTCTGTTGAAAGGTATCACATTGAAAATAGATGATACGCAGGCCGTCGTGAAGGCAGACAGGACGCTGACACTATTCATGGTAAATACCATTGCCGACAACGCCCGCAAGTTTACGGGGAGTGGGGGAGAAGTACATATTTATGCCCAAGAGACCGATGAGTATGTTGAAATCCGCATAGAAGATACGGGCAAAGGCATGGACGGTGAGCAACTTTCACATATTTTCGATCATACATATACCGGCGGGCATGGTTTCGGACTGCTCAACTGCAAAGGCATCATAGAGAAATACAAAAAAATAAGCACACTATTTAAGGTATGCGAGATTGGTGTTGAGAGCACAAAGGGAAAGGGGAGCAAGTTCTTTTTCCGCTTGCCCAAGGGCCTTATGCGAGGGCTTAGGCTCTTCCTCGTGATGGTGAGTATGGCAGTCGGCTTGTCATCGGCTATGGCTTCAGGCGAATCCGTCCATCATGGAGTGGAGAATATGCCACAAAGTCTGGTTCTTGCCGGCCGTTATGCCGACAGTGCCTATTTTTCCAACATCAACGGGCGTTACAGACGCACGCTTGAGTTTGCCGATTCAGCACGGAAATATCTCAATGCCTATTACCTTGAAAAACATCCGGAAGGCAAGTTCTTGATGAAAGCATACGCCACGAGTGGGGAACCGGCCGAAATCCGTTGGTTCCACGATGGGCTTGTCACGCGTTACAGCGTCATACTCGACATACGCAACGAATCGGCAGTTGCAGCCTTGGCTCTCCATGAATGGCAATTATACACCTATAACAACAAGGTCTACACACAACTCTTCCGGGAACGGTCAGCAGATGACACACTCGACAACTATGTGCGCACCATGCAAGCCTCAGAGAACTCCAAGATGGTGGCCATCATCTTATTGATAGTCTTGTTGGTGCTCATTTTCCCGGCCTACTACCTCCTCTACTATCGTCATGTCGTTGCCTATAAACTTGCTGTGGAGCAGGTTAATACCATCAATGCCATCTTGCTCACAGAACAGTCGGATGAAGACAAATTGAAAAACATCCGGCAAATATGGCAGGAAAAGCCGATTTTGAGAGTCAGCCCCCGCCTGCACGATGTGGTAAGGCAAATAGAGAAGGCCTTGGAAAAGAGCGTCGCTTATCATCAAAATCAGGAGGTCAGCATTGAACTTGCTGAAGATGAGCTCCATCGCAGCGAATATGAAAATGACAAACTTTATATCAGCAACAGTGTGCTTGACAACTGTCTGTCGGCCTTGAAACACGAAACCATGTATTACCCTTCTCGCATCAGACAACTGATTGACGACAATCCGGAAAATGTGGAGGCTTTGAGCGAACTTGTCGGCTATTACAAATCATTGTACACGATGCTCTCCGAACAGGCTATGCAGCAGGTTGTTGGAAATGTCAAACTTGACAAAGCAATAGTGGAATATCTCTTTGATATGCTAAGAAAAGAATCGGGAGGAAATAAACTTGAGCTTTTAAAATCAGAAAAGGACAGTCTTTACGTTATATATATGGTGAAGATTCCTCATCTTCGCAACGACGAGGAGTATCTTCGCCGATTGTTCACCCCGCTCACAGACAATCTCAACTTCCTGCTATGTAGGCAGATTGTTCGCGAAATCGGCGAGGTTTTCAATATGCGGAGATGCGGCATTCGGGCCTTTAAAGATGAGCATGGCTTGGGTGTCATAGAGATTGTCCTACCCAAAAGTTTAGAAAACGTAATTGGAAAATAGATATGGATAAGTTTAAAGTCATCATAGTGGAAGATGTGCCTTTGGAACTAAAGGGGACAGAGGGAATCTTCAGAAATGAAATTCCTGAGGCTGAGATTATCGGCACGGCAGACTGCGAGCAGGCTTATTGGAAAACTCTTAAGCAACAGCTCCCCGACCTTGTCTTGCTTGATTTAGGATTGGGAGGAAGTACGACCGTCGGTGTGGAAATATGCCGACAGACCAAAGAGATGCATCCGCATGTGAGAGTTCTTATTTTCACCGGAGAAATCCTCAATGAAAAACTTTGGGTGGATGTTCTTGATGCCGGATGCGACGGCATCATCTTGAAAAGTGGAGAACTTCTCACACGTGGAGATGTCGCCAGTTGTATGAACGGAAAAAAGATGGTCTTCAACCAACCCATCTTGGAAAAGATTGTCGAGCGCTTCAAGCAAAGCATAAACAGGCAGTTGATGCGTCAGGAAGCATTAGTCAACTACGAGATTGACGAATACGACGAGCGTTTCTTGCGCCATCTTGCTTTAGGATTCACCAAAGATCAGATTTCTAATTTGCGTGGGATGCCATTCGGTGTAAAAAGTCTTGAGAAACGCCAGAACGAGTTGGTGCAGAAACTTTTCCCGAACGGTAATGGCGGATTGGGGGTGAATGCCACCCGCCTGGTGGTCAGAGCACTTGAGTTGCAGATATTGGATATAGACCGGCTTGAAGCAGATGAGGAATAAAGCGGCCACCTATATTGTAATTCTCCTGTCGGCAAGCCAACTCATCTTGATTTTGCTGTCATGGCTCATCACGGCCGCCTACCCCGACAAAACAGTGCATTCACTGCTAAGTAGTGAAGGCATCAGGTGGTATTTCGGTCGTTTTGTCGACAACCTTCAGACCCCCGTCCTTGTTTGGCTCCTACTGTTGGGCATGGCATGGGGAGCATTGGACAAATGTGGCATATTCCATTATCAGCCTTCCCTCTATCGGCATCGGTTGGCCATGCGGCTCGTCATCGCTGAGATAGCCCTGTGCATCGTCGTGATGTTGTTGCTCACGGCTATTCCCCACGCCATTCTCCTTAATGTGACGGGACATCTGTTTCCCGGCAGTTTCAGCGCGAGCATCATACCCGTACTTTCATTCATGGCCGTAGTCGCCGGAGGGAGCTTCGGGTTGTTGAGCGGCCATTACCAAGGCTTCTCCGAACTTGTGGACTCCTTGTCGGAGGGGTTAAGGCATATAGCAGTGCTTTTCGTACTTTATGTGTTGGGCGCACAGTTATATGCATCTCTTCATTTTGTGTTTTAGCCAATCATCATCCTCTTACTCCTCACTTTTTCTTTCCATCCCCTTTCATCATATATGCCCCGCATTCGGTTTGGTTCAGTGCCTTTGCGCCATCTGTGCAGAGGCTGTGCACAAACCGTTCGGCAGCCTTGCACAGAGCGTGCAAAGGCCTCGAACAGAAAGAAGACGCTTCCACTCTTGAGTTGTTTTGTGTAGGCATGGCGGTAAAGTGGAGTAATATTGCTTTTTCAGGTAAACCGGAATACCTTCATACTAAAACTATTGTGATTACCTGTCACGCTTTCCTGACATGAAATCACAATGTTTTATGTGGATTTGATTCTATTTAGTTTTTTTTAATTATAGCTTTTCTGTATGTGCCAAATTATTAGTATCTTTGTGCGTTTTATGTAACTTAGTGGCTGGATATGAAAGGTAACATTAAGAAAAAAGCAAGAGAAATTCTTGATAGTTATCTTGAATTGCGGAGCCATCGCAAGACACCGGAGCGTTATGCGATTCTGGATGCCGTGTACAGTATGGACGGACACTTCTCTTTAGAAGAGTTGGATGCCCGGCTGGGAAAGGACAACTTCCGCGTGAGCAGAGCCACGCTCTACAATACGATGCGGTTGTTTTTAGAACTTCGTCTTGTGATAAGGCACCGTCTTCAAGATGGCACAAAGTATGAAGCGTGCTATGACAAAGGATGTCATTGTCATCAAGTATGTACCGTTTGTGGGAAAGTGACAGAGATTAGTGCGCCGACAGTCGTAAGGGCTCTTGATACCCTCAAGTTGAAACGATTCCGCAAGGATGAGTTTACACTATATATCTATGGAGTGTGCAGCTCCTGCCAGTCGGCCATAACCCGAAAGCGCAAGCAAGGAAACGCAAACGACGTGGACAAATAAGACCAAAAGAAAGCGAAATCTTAAAAGAAAAACTATATTACAATGAACACTGGTAAAGTTGATGTCCTTTTAGGTCTCCAATGGGGCGATGAAGGCAAAGGAAAGATTGTTGATGTGCTGACACCTAAGTATGATGTCGTGGCTCGGTTTCAAGGCGGTCCTAATGCCGGACATACATTGGAGTTTGAAGGCAAGAAGTATGTACTTCGTTCCATTCCGTCGGGTATCTTCCAAGGGGGCAAGGTCAACATCATAGGCAATGGTGTGGTTTTGGCCCCGGATTTGTTTATGAATGAGGCCAAGGAACTGGAGAAGAGCGGCCATCCACTCAAAGAGCGTCTCCACATATCCCGGAAGGCCCATCTTATCATGCCCACCCACAGAGTGCTCGACCGGGCCTACGAGGCTGCCAAAGGTAAGGATAAAGTGGGCACCACGGGCAAAGGTATCGGCCCGACTTATACAGACAAAATTTCACGTAATGGCTTGAGAGTGGGGGACATTCTTGACCATTTTGAAGAAAAATACGCTGCTCACAAGGCCCGCCACATGCAAATGCTCGCCAATCTCGGATGGACTGATTTTAGCGGTTTTGAGGAGGTGGAAAACACTTGGATGGAGGGTGTCGAATACATGAAACAGTTTCATATTGTCGACAGTGAACACGAAATCAACAACTTGCTGAAGTCCGGCAAGAGCATATTATGTGAAGGAGCGCAAGGTACAATGCTTGATGTAGACTTTGGCAGCTATCCTTTTGTCACATCGTCCAATACAATTTGTGCCGGTGCTTGCACCGGACTGGGCATTGGGCCCAATCGGGTGGGCAACGTGTATGGCATCATGAAAGCCTATTGCACACGTGTCGGTGCAGGACCATTCCCCACAGAGCTCTTTGACGATACGGGCAAAAAAATTCGTGACCTTGGACACGAATATGGTGCCGTGACCGGGAGAGAGCGCCGTTGCGGATGGGTCGATCTCGTTCAGTTGCGCTATTCTGTCATGATCAACGGCGTGACCGAACTGATTATGATGAAGAGCGACGTGCTCGATGATTTTGACACCATCAAGGCATGTGTTGCCTACAGACTCCCCAATGGAGATACGACAATTGAACTCCCGTATGAGCTGGAGGGTGTAGATCCCATCTATCGGGAATTGCCCGGTTGGAAGGCAGACATGACTGCATTTACTGATGAGGCGCAATTCCCTAAGGCATTTAAAGACTACATCAAGTTCGTTGAAGACTTCCTTGAAACCCCCATCAAGATCATCTCACTCGGGCCGGATCGTGACCAAACGGTAGTCCGCCAATAAAATCATCACGTTATAATAGTATGTGCAATATAATCCTGTGGGGACGCTTGATACAGGCAACCCGCAGGATTGCAGCAATCAATTTGTGCCCTCTGGAAATATCGGAGAGCAAATAAAAAAGTTTAATCTCAATCCAAATAAACATAATGGCCAACAAACCAAGTATCCCCAAAGGAACCCGCGACTTTGGTTCCGTGGAGATGGCAAAGCGAAATTATATATTCGACACCATCAAGGAAGTATATGCCCTTTATGGTTTTCAACAAATAGAAACTCCCGCCATGGAGACCTTGCAAACCCTCATGGGGAAATATGGCGAGGAGGGAGACAAACTGTTGTTTAAGGTGCTTAACTCCGGTGATTTCATGAACAAGTTGTCGGACGAAGAGTTGCAAGAGAAAAATTCACTCCACGTGGCAGCCAAGCTATGCGAGAAAGGGCTCCGGTACGACCTGACGGTGCCGTTTGCACGCTATGTGGTTATGCATCGGGATGAACTGCAACTGCCGTTCAAGCGTTTTCAAATCCAACCAGTGTGGCGGGCCGACAGACCGCAAAAGGGGAGGTATCGCGAGTTTTTCCAATGCGATGCCGACATCGTAGGCTCCGACTCTCTGCTCAATGAGGTGGAACTGATGCAGATGGTTGATACGGTTTTTACGAAGTTGGGGATCAACGTACAAATCAAAATCAACAACCGCAAAATCCTTACCGGCATAGCAGAAGTTATCGGAGAGGCCGATAAAATCGTAGACATAACCGTTGCTATAGACAAACTTGACAAAATTGGACTTGAAAATGTAAATCACGAGTTGAAGTCAGCCGGTGTCAGTGGCGAAGCCATCGAAAAACTCCAACCGATTATCTCTTTGAGCGGAAGCAACGGAGATAAGCTCGAAGTTATCAAAACGGTGCTTGGAACATCGGAAATCGGACTAAAGGGAGTGGAAGAGACACGCTTCATTTTAAACACTCTGGAGCTCCTCGGCTTGAAAAATGACATTCAACTGGACTTGACCTTGGCCAGAGGATTGAACTATTATACGGGAGCTATCTTTGAAGTGAAGGCTCTTGATGTGCCAATGGGAAGTATTACCGGTGGAGGAAGATACGACAATCTGACAGGAATCTTCGGTATGCCGGGGCTGAGCGGAGTCGGCATTTCATTCGGTGCCGACCGCATCTATGATGTGTTGAACACACTCGATCTCTACCCCAAGGAGGCGGTCAATTCCACTCAAGTCTTATTCATCAATTTTGGTGAACAGGAAACAGCCTATTGCTTGCCCATCTTGAAACAAGTGCGCGATGCCGGGATACGTGCAGAAATCTATCCGGATAGTGCCAAAATGAAAAAGCAGATGAATTACGCCAATGCCAAGGGGATACCATTCGTCGTTTTGGCGGGGGAAAATGAAATGCAAACAAGGCAAGTGACCCTCAAAAATATGGAGACCGGCGAGCAGCGGCAAGTAAGCCCTGCAGAGGCTATAACCTGTATACAAGGCTGACAACCATAATAAACACAGCGCAGGACATGCCATTGGAACAATAGCATGTTGCTGCGCAGTGTTTCATTACAGACAACAACTACTTAAACCTTACGACAATGAAACATTCTACTAAAACTGTTTCCATTTTCCTTTTGACTTGTCTAACCGCCATTGGTCTGACCTCATCCAACCGGAAAGTGACTATTTTTATCATTGGTGATTCTACCGCAGCCGAAAAGTCTTCACCAGCCACAAATCCCGAGCGAGGGTGGGGGATGGTGTTACAAGGATGTTTTACG
>OBVC01000205.1_pt1 | contig 40509 bp, 36 predicted proteins | sample 1494991 | NCBI WGS metagenome assembly OBVC01 (sample SAMEA2579955, study PRJEB22360) | human gut metagenome
CAAATATTTTTTTTAAGCCGCGGCAGTAATTCAAATTGTAAAAAAGCCCGCCGATAACGGCGAGCCTTGTAATTTACGGAAGTATTTGCTTTGATTGTTTTATGAGCGTATCTAACACCTCATAAATTCTATCTCTATCTTCAGGAGTGAGTTTTTCAAGTTTCTCATTCAATATTGAGTTTTTAACGGTGTATCCGGTATCCAAAACTTCACTCAAAACCATATCAGCAGATACGCCCAATGCATTGAGTATCTTTATAAATGTTTCAAGTGACGGGATTTTCTCGCCTCTTTCTACCATACCGATATAGTTAGTAGTCAATCCTGCTTTCTCCGCTAAATCCTCTTGGCGTAATTTTTTCATCAGTCGATATTTTCTGACGTTCTTGCCGATTGTAGCGAGTTTCATCTCATCACCCCCTTGGTATGTTTCTATCACTAATAGTATAGATTGCGTTAGTCCAAACATACACACACCAGTTGGAAGCAACAATAACTAATAGTGATGATTTTTTAACTTTTTTATGCTATACTGTATTAAACACGGGGGATGGTATAGTATGAGTAAAGAAAATACGGCTGTATTCATAGGGCATAATGAATGCTATGGAGTAACAAGCGAACAGATAAAAGAAGCTATTGTTTCGCTTATAGATAAAGGTGTAACTGAGTTTTTGAGTGGCGGACAAGGCGGATTTGACCGATTATGCGGTCGCTGCGTTTACGAATTAAAAAAAGAGTATCCACATATAAGCAATTATCTCGTTATTCCTTATCTGTCATTCAATGTGTATAACAGTGAACTGTTCGATTCGATAATATATCCCGATGATTTTGAAAAATATCACTTCAAAGCCGCCATTCCTGCAAGGAATAAGTTTATGGTGGATAACGCAAGCTACGCTATATGCTTTGTTAATCACGGATGGGGCGGAGCTGCAAAGACTTATGAAAGAGCAAAGAAGAAAGGCTTGAACATCATCAATTTCGGAAATTATGATTTTGAAAGTTAATATGTACTTGATGGCTACTCAAATGAGCAGCCATCTTTTTTAATACGCCGGGATACCGTATCCGTAGATACTGCTGCTACCGACTGCGTATTGCCTTTGTCTGCAAGCATCACCGGAATTACCCTCAACGGTATAAACAATTCCGTTCTCGCATTTTTGCACAATGCCTGTGTGGTCGGTTTCTCCGTCACCCTCCCAGTCAAAGAAAATGATTGTTCCGGGTGCAGGCTCGTAATTACGGTCTGCCCATTGTCCTCGGTCTTTGAACCATTGAGCGCCGTTCACACAACCGGCATATTTCGGAATAATACCGGCGTCAATATATCCGCACTCATTAGCACACCAAGAAACAAAGCAAGCACACCATTCCACACGGGAGTCAAATCCGTACCAAGACCAGTAAGGCTGACCTCCGACATTTCCGACCTGCGACAAGGCAACAGATACGATTTGGTCATCACTGTAACCGATACCGTAAAGGACTTGCGACCATAGCTGATTGTTTTCGTCCTTCAACAGCTCTGCAAGGTAGTCTTTTTGCTCTTGATTAAAACCGTACATTGAAGCCATTTCATCTACGGTTTTGTGAGAAACCGTGATATACAAAAAGGTCTCCGTAACGGTGGTTTCGGTCTCGACGATATTTCCGTGTCCGTCGTCGCTTTCCTCGATTTCCGTGTGGGTTTTCGACTCCGTTCGTGAGGAAATCTCATTCATTTCCCAAAAAATATCCGATAGAAGCTGTTTCTTGGTTTCATCAACCGTAGCAACTTCCATCGGATTATCCGGGTCGGTATTTACTTTAACGGAATAGACCGCAAGAACATCTTTCCATACAGCACGGCTTCCGCTCATTTCAAGCACATCATAACTTACGGAGTTCTTTTCCTGCTCCAGTCGGTCGTCATATTCCTGATTAATTTCCTGAACGGCTGTCTGCATTGACATTCCCGTGCCGGAGTCCTCTCCCGAAAAGAAGATGCCGAACACCGAACCAGCAATCAGACCGACAAGGCAAAGCACGATAATGACGACAACCGCAACCCAACCTCCGGCGGCAATAGCTGCAATCAGACTTTTTATCGCCGCTATAATTGCCTTGACTGCGGCAACCGTCGCTTTGGCAGCTGCTTTAATGGTTGTGGCTGTGGCTTTCGCTGCTTGCTTCGCCGCCTGTGCCACTTTCTGTGAAGCCTTAACGGTAGCCTGTGCGGTTTTTTGTGCTGCTTTTGCCGTTTGCTGGCTTGTCTTAATTGCTGTTTTTGCCGTCTGTTCTGCTGTTTTCACAGATTTCTGTGCTGTCTTGGTGGTTTCCTTACCGGCAAACTTAATCGTTTTCTGCCCGGAGGAAGTTGCCGACTGCTTAATTGTTTTTTCTGTCTTTTCAACGGTCTTAATTGCAGAGCTTGTGTTCTGCGAAGTCTGCTTTCGTAAAGACCGCTCGGCTCTCTGCTGCTTGAAATGTTGTATGCCGTCCTTTGCAGACCGGAGATTTTCTTTTGTCGTTTCAAGACCTTTACGTCCGGCTTTATCAAACACATAAGCCCCGTCGTGAACTACCTCATCAATACCGCTTTCCATTTTATCAGAAGCATATTCCTCCGCAGAGTTCGTATTGGCATTGACGGAATGCTCCGCCTTATCCTTTGTGGCAATATATGACTGCTTCATTCTCTGCGTGGCGATTGCCGCTTTATCAAGGGTTTTTATCGTACCCTTATTGCTGTCCTTTATTTTAATGTCAGCCATACAATCCCTCCTTCCTATGCAGGCTGAATGACTCGCTTGAACTTCGTATCGCTTTCTTCAATGAATTTGTTAATCAGCCTGCTTTCGGCTTTGGTTTCCGGGTACGCCGTAATCGTAATAGTTTTGGTATTCCAGTTCAGGGTGTAGCTGTCTGTGGCAACATTAGTTATGTGGTGCTGTGCCAAGAAATCTCTCAACCTTTTCATTTCGTCAAGGTCATCGGACATAATCACATTGACATAGGTTCTGTCTTTTGACAGCTTCTCATTGACAAAACAGGCAAGAGAGCAGCCGACACCGCCGGCAATAGCAACCACAAGCATTGCAAGCTCACTTTCCGCAGACACAACCCGTTTCGTAATCCAAAAATAAATGAAGTCAGATAGAATAACCGCAAATCCTGCAAGTATCCAACGACTTCTTTGTACCATTATGGTTTTTGTTGTACTCAGTGCGTTGTCCGCCACCTTCGCAGCGAACAACACAGCCAAGTATATAATGCTACTCATAAAAGATAGACACCTCCTGTCCCGAACTACTCTGTGATTAACTTTGCCACTACAACAAGTCTGCCGTTGGTGCGGGAGTATTCACAGGTTGAAAGGGTTAAGAGCTTGTCGCCGTATTCTGCGGTAACACCTGTGTCATAAAGAGATAAGTTCTTACTCTTATCGACATAAGCAGAGAAATCATCCGGTGTTTCCACATTGATAAAGTGGTAGTATTTGAAACTGTCGGAACTGTCCGTATAGACTACGGTTTTGAACACGGCAAGCACTTCATAGGTCTGTCGGTCTGTCAGCGTATCAAAGGAAATGGTTTTGTGGTTTTCCCAAAAGCTCTTGTCCTTGAATTTCATCAATCCGGCAAACATAGAGCCGTCGTTCATATGATGACCGTAGATAATGATGTTGCCGCTTGGCAATTCCATATCGCAGTTTTCCTGAACATATGGGCAGCCATAATCGGAGTATGACTTATCAAAGCCGTGCTTCAGATAAAAGTCAGGATTATCCTTTGATTGCATAACAGGATAATTGATTTTTGTGTCCTCGACCTTTATCCAACCGACCATATCATTGTTTTGGAGATATAGCTCCTGATATTCCGGGATAAATGTTTTGTCGTCGGAATAATTCATAGGTTCTTGCGTTTTATCAGGCTGTGTCTCTACAACCTCAATCAGATTGTCGTAAAGCTCTGCCTGCTTTACAGAGTCGTAATAATGCTTGATGATGAAGCCCGTGCTTACGGCAAGCACAATGCTCAAAGCACAGATAATCGCAATATATATCTTATTTTTCATTGGCGTATCCTTTCTCATTGAAGTTGGGCAAGGGTTAAGCACCCTCGCCCGGTTTGGTTGTCATCAGCTTATACAGCTTAGTGTTCTTCGGGAACTTATTTGCAAACGGCACAAGCGAACTGCCGACCTTAATCAGTCCGTGTCCTGCGTCAACATTCGTGATATACGAAAGCTGGAGGTCGGAGATATTAAGGAGCTTTGCAAGCTCAATTCTGTCGGTAGAAGCCTGATTGAGCATAATCAAAAACTCAGAGTTTGCAAGCATAGTTCTTGCGGTATGGCTCTGCAAAAGGTCATCCACATTCTGCGTAATACCGGTCGCATAAGCACCGTACTTTCTTACTCGCTTCCAAAGGGTAAAGAGGAAGTTTGCGGAGTATTCGTGCTGGAAAAGCAGATAGATTTCATCAATGAAGATGAAAGTCTGCTTGCCCTTTGCTCGGTTCTGTGTGATACGGTTCAGAATAGAGTCGAGGACTACAAGCATACCGATAGGCATAAGCTGCTTGCCGAGGTCAAGAATGTCATAGCAGACAAGGCGGTTATCCGTATCCACATTTGTCGGCTTTGCAAAGGTATTGAGAGAACCGTTGGTAAACAACTCAATGGCAAGAGCAATTTCTCTTGCTTCCGGTTCGTCCTGTTTAAGAAGCTCTGCACGGAAGTCCTGCAAGGTCGGCACAGTACCGGTATAATTTCTCTGCTGATAGTCACGGTAAACGCTTGCCGTACAACGGTCGATTATGGATTTCTGCTTTGCTCCGAGGTTTGTACCGCCGATAAGCTGTTCGCAAAGGGACATAATGAACTCGGATTTGAGAATTACCGGGTTTGCACCGTCGCCGTATTCCTTATTCATATCCATTGCATTGATATGGCTCGGAGAAGTAGCGGAAATATTGATGATTTCGCCACCGAGAGCCTTGACAAGCTGAGAATATTCTCGCTCAGGGTCGATGATAATAACATCTGCGTCGGAGGAAAGAATGATATTTTCAATCTCTCCCTTTGCTGCAAAGGATTTACCGCCACCGGATACACCGAGGATAAAGGAATTACCGTTAAGGAGCTGTCTGCGGTCGGCGATAATCATATTTTTGCTGATAACATTCTGACCGTAGTAAATGCCGTTCTCGTGGTAAATGTCCTGAACACGGAAAGGAATAAATACCGCAAGGCTTTCCGTAGTCAAGGTTCTGAAAGCGTCAATTTTTCTCGTTCCAAATGGCATTGCTGTGTTTAGTCCGTCCATCTGCTGATATTTCAGTACCGCAAACTGACACAAGTGCTTTCTTGCTGTGGTAAGCAGAGCTTCGGTGTCGTTATCGAGTTGTTCTTTGGAGTCCGCAGTATGAACCATAGTGAGTACAGCGAACATCATTCGCTGATCACGAGTGGTAAGGTCATCAAGGAACTCCTTCATTTCTTTCTTCTGCTGCTCCATATCATACGGAACCGTGGCAGAAAAGTTGTTATTCATATTCTGCTTTCTCTGCCAGTTTGTAATGTTTGTTTCCACACCGAGAAGTCGGCTCTCGGCTTCTCGTACCGCTTCGTCCGTAGGAACAGGGATAATGTCAATGGACATCATCAGATTGCGGTTAAGGTCGGTAAGCTCGGCAACCATACTGTCTTTGATATAGGAAGCGTACTCACGCAGAAAAAGGACTCTCCCGTAACGGTCTCCCATTTTGAAGTAGTCCTTTTCAAATTCCATTGTATCCGGGCAGACATAATCCTTGAAGTCGTGTCCCTTTTTTCGTGTTTCCTTAATATCAAAGTGGTAGGCGGTTTCTTCTCCTACACGGAAAAAGTCGTGGGCAATTCTTAGCCTTTCATCAGTTTCAAGTTCCACACACTTGCTTCCGAGCCTTGCGAAGTGGGCAATTAGGTCTGCACCCACACGGGCAAAATATGTTCTTGCGTCCTCTACGCTCTTTTTGTTTATGGAGATAGTAACATACTTATCCTGAACGATTGAATTTGCACCGGTCGCCTTATCAAGAAGCATTTTGTTGTATTCCTCTCGATATTCGTCCAACTCGTCGCCGGTTTTCGGAATAAGGATAGTTTTCTCAAAGTCCAAACGGTTAAGCCGTCTGTTATTGATGGTCAGTTTTGTAGTCGCTCCGCTGTCAAGGGAATTGAGAAGCTCTGAATATTCAAGGAACATTGCTTCCTTATCTTCACGGCTTGCTACGGCAAAGTTAATGTCCGTAAACTTAAAGCTCTTGGAATACTTATCCTTGCCCACACGGAAAATGCCGTCATCATAGATAGCGGTAATAGGGATACAGTCCTGTACACCCTTTGGTACTACAAACTTTTCTTTGTCCTGCTTGAGCAGGTTCGTAAGGGTTTTAATCATTGTTCTTATATTCCTCCTTCTGTTTCTGTTCGATTGTCGGTTTCATCATTTCGTAGTAGGTGTTGGTGGAATGAAAGACCAGTTCTTTAGGCATAAGAAATTCTGACTTAATCCAAGCCCATATAAATCTTTCTGCGGTCATTCCGTTGTACTTCACAAAACCGAGAGCCGCAAAAGGAGCAGCTCCCAAAATGCACACCCACGATACGGTTTCCGTTCCGAGATGCGGTTTCAGTAGAAAATAAAGACCTACTGCGACCACACAGGCAAGAACAGAAAAAATGAACTGCCTGAGCGACAGTCCAAAAAACATTGCCTCTGTGTAATTTCGTATTTCTCGGTTAATCTTGACTTCCATCAAAAACTCCTTTCTCTGCGATATGCCTGTTTTGCTTTGTGGATTTCATCGGCACAAACGCAACTGTCTGTAAGACAGATAATGTCGCCGTTCTTTTTCCCACCGTAAAATACGCAATATTTACAATCGCAGTCGGCAGGTGTGTAGCCCTGCCATCTATCGTGATTTTTCTTATTTTTCTTCATTCAAGAACCTCCCGTTATAAGCCCATCATTTCACGAATAATTCGGTCGCTCATCTTTACCGAGCCGACAAGAACAAGCATATTGAATACCAACTCGCCAATATATGCCCATACCTGTGTAACGGCGGCAGCGTCCGGATTTACTACCGGCGGCGTTGAAGCGAACAGGGAGAAGATAATGCAAGCAAGCACAATTACCGCTCCCTCCAGCAAAACAGCACAGTAGCTCTTTATAAAGCTCTTGCCCACGTTCTGTGATGGTTCTCCCGCAAAAGTAGAAAGGGGAATCGGAGCAAGTGCTGTGTACATATATAGCTTGAAAAATCGTCCATACACCGTCATTATCATAATGAACGACAAAACCGTAATAAACAGTCCACCAATAAGCGTAACCGCCCACAATGGGATACTTTCAAAAAAGCCACATTCTTCAATCTTTGTAATCATCTCAGCCGGTAAGGTTGTTTGGTTGGGTGTACCAAATCCAGCAGATGTCATAATTGTTGAAATCGTACCCTGTACGATATTAAATAGGGCAAGCATAAGCTCCAGACCATAGGTAATTACGCCTTTGGCAATGGCAAATCTGATGAACAGTTTTAATGCGTGTTCAGGTTTCTTAACATCGGTAAAACTTCCACAGGTGCGAACCACACCGACGACAAAGAAAAGCACAAGCAAAGCAAGTCCGATTGCCTGAACTGCACCGTTGATGTTGACCATTACAGACCATATACTTCCGCCTTTGAACTGCTGTGGAGAAGTAGTAAGCAACTGCCATATTTCCGCAAGTTTACTATTCCAAGTGTCAAGGGCATTTTGGAGATTCTGAACTACCCAGTTATCACTCATCTGTTTGCACCTCCTTATAGATTAGGGGCATACCTGAAATGCCAGGTATGCCCCATAAGATAACTGTGTTCAATTAGCCGGTAATCAGAGTAAGGATTTCCTTTGCAAAGGTAATGATGATACCGCCTGCAAGGGTCAGGAAACCGTTAGCTCTCTGAGACGGGTCGTGAGACTTCAAAGAGAGACCGACCTGAACAATACCGAAGCCAAGCAGGATTAGACCGATAGCACGGATAAGTCCGAAGATGAAATCGGACAAGTTATTGACTACTGCAATAGGGTCATTTGCCGCAAATGCAGTAATGCCCATACTGCACACGGCAGTAATGGCTACCACCGCAGCACAGTAAGTATGAAAACCTCTTTTAACCTTTCCGGTCATAGGCAACTTCTGAGTGGTTTTCTTTTCGTTATTCTTCTTAAAAATAGTCATTGTAATTTCCTCCGTTAAAATAAGTTTTTATTTACTTCAAAATCCTCATCGGACAGAAGCTCGTAATTGGTTTCTCCGTAGTTTTCTTCCGGCAATTCCTCCGGGTCAATAGAAAGAACGGATATTGATGAGTGCTTGATGGTAACTTCGCCGTGCTTATAAGGAGAAGCCTTTCCATCGGTTGTAAGCCCCACATTCGGATGTTTCAGAATATCGTATTTGAAATCCATAACGGGGCGTTCTCCACGAATAAACAGAATTGCATATTGGTTATCAAGCATACGCACCTCATCAGGGGTAAGCAGCTCTCTACCGGAAATCTGATAATTGGTGGAGTAGTTTCCGCTTCGACCGGTACTCTTTCCGAAAGTGTTGGTATCAATGGTTTCCTTGCCGAGAAGCTCGGACACATATTTGTGGGTGCTTTGTTCGTTACCGCCGAGATATAAGAATTCGTCACAGTTGCCGACAATGCTTTCCCATTGTTTCTCAAACAGCGCTTTAAGCTGAGCCAAGTTCTGCAAGATAATACTCACAGACACCCCACGGGAACGCATAACTGAAAGTATCTTGTCAAAGTCATCAGGGAGACTGACATTGGCGAACTCGTCCATCAAAAAATGAACCGGAACGGGAAGCGAACCTCCGTGGATATGGTCAGCTGCATAAAATAGCTGCTGAAAAAGCTGTGTGTAAAGAATAGATACCAAAAAGTTAAAGCTGGAATCGTTATCCGGTATCAAAGCGAACAGAGCGACCTTTTTCTCTCCCAGTGAGGGAAGGTCAAGCTCGTCTGTGGTAGTTAAAGAAGCAAGACTTTCAAGGTTGAACTTTTCAAGTCTTGCCGCAAGGGTAATCTGTATAGACTTCAATGTTTTTGCAGCACCCGAATGATAGGAACGGTAATACTTCAAAGCAATATGGTCGGGATTAGACATTTCAAGTTCCGCAAACAGCTCGTCAAGGGGAGAAGGTCGTGTGTCTTCCTCATCTTCAATCGAGCCTGCTCTGAGCATTTCCATTACCATTGCGAAGTTCTGTTCTTCTTCGGGAGCTTCATAATGGAGATAAAACACAAGCGCAAGCAAAAGCATTGAAGCAGAAGTATCCCAAAACGGGTCTTGTGCCTGACTGCCTTTCGGAGTGGTACTCTTAAAAAGGTTCGTCACGAGCTTTTGCACATCGTTGTCATTCTGCAAATAGACAAAAGGGTTATAACAATGGCTTTTCTCCATTGAAATTAAATCAAGGACACGAACTTCATAGCCTTTGCTTTCAAGCAGCTTTCCCGTATCTCTGAGGATTTCGCCCTTTGGGTCAAGAATGACGAATGATGTGTTGCATTGCATTAGGTTCGGTTTGCAGAAGAACCTTGTCTTACCAGCTCCCGAACCACCGCAAACAAGGGTATTCAGGTTTCTTCGGTGCTTCTTTGCGTTGAGCCCGATACAGACATTTTGTGTCATCAGTTTATTGCCAGAAGCCGGTGACTGGCTGTACTTCTTATTTACGGCTCTTGCGTTGCCCCATTTCGCAGAACCGTGTTCCTCACGCCTTCGGTAATTCTTCTGTGTAGAGAAGTAAATCCCGATACCCATTCCATAGCAGAGAAGCAAAACGAGGACAGTTTTTAAGCTGTCCTCGCACAATTCAATATGAAATGGATTATTAAACGCCGTTAATAGGGTCGGTAGTATTTCCGGCAATCCTCCTTTCACGGAGGGTGCAATCAGAAGTGCCACCCATACCACCGGGATAATACCGATGACGGAAAGAATAATCGCAGACTGCCTTTCGTTATCTCGATTCACCGCAGCGTTCCTTTTCGATGACTCTAAACTTTTTCTTTGGGGCAGTTCCGACCTTGATAATCAGGTCGTCCACCGCATCGGTAGATTTCCCCTCGTTCATTAAATCCGTTTTCTCGTCATTGAGAGAACGGATAATAATGCCGTGTTCATAATCATCCAATGCGATATGATACATTTCTTCTTTCGCCATAGTCTCACCTTATCTTTCGTAGTCTTTGCTTCGTTCCTGCTTCTTTTTGTAAAGCTCATCGGAAACACGGGAATGAATATCCGCCATTGCATTTCTCATTTTTGAAAGCTCAGAGCGAATTTCTTTCGGCTCTTTGTCGGCGAGCTTCGTTGGGATACGGTTAATGGCAAAGTTCTGTGTATCGACGCCGTATTTTTTGCAAAGCATATAACCGATACACACCGCCTGAAAGCCCATATCCGCTCTGCTGTAACTGTCGGAGTTGATGGAAAGCTGTGCGTGGCCAAGTTCCTGTGCTACGCACTGCGTGACCGCAACGCTGTCTCCCACATCACGCTTTACATACAAGGTCTGTTCTTCGTTGTTGTAAAATGCCGCCATATTGGGATAGGGCAATTCATTTGTCGCTTCCACTTCAACCGGGGAAGAATCCAGCATTATGGTAATGAGTGCTTTCGGGTCACGGTTCACACTCGGAGCAGGCGGTCTCTTGCCATTGGTCTGCGAAACATCAAAGACCTTTTTCACATTGTAGGAAATGCCGGTAGTGCCGTCTCTCTTTGCATACTCAACGGGTTCAAGAATGGAAATGCTCTTTGCACCTTTCTGAATTTTCACATTGTCCTTGCTCCAGTCATCAAAGTTTTTGAGCTGGCTTGCTTCAGGAAGCTGCTTATAAATCAAAAGGGCATTGACCGCAGAGTATCTGTCGAGACGGCTCTGTGTATCGAGGAACGCTTTGAACTTTTCCGGGTCGGCAACGATAGCCTTTGCAGTATCGTCCGCCATTCGATAAACGGCTTCTTTTTCCGCTTTCATCTTCTCGGCATATTCCTCTTTGGAAAGTCGTTTGCTCTGCTGTCCTGCTTTCGCAGGGGTAAAGTTGTTTGTCATTGTGATTACCTCTCTTTCGTTTTTTTGTTTTTAGGTTTTGGCTGCTTGTGAACAGTCTGACTCGGTGCGGTATTGGTTTTCGCCTTATCTACCTCCGGCTCTTTGCGCTCTGCTTCTTTCTGCTGCTTGGACTGTGCCTTGTATCGGTCAAGCTTTGCTTTTACCGACGGCTTTCTCTGTCGCTCGCTTACAGTACCCTTATCAGTTTGCATATCTGCCGGCTCTGAGTCGTGCCTTGACGGAGGGTTTTTGTCCGTTTTGGCGACTGTGGGGTTTGACTGAGAGTACCCCTCTTTCTGAATAGGTTTTCTGACGGCTTCCTCAGTGATGATTTCGTTTTTGGTTTTTGTCGGCTTGTCTTTCTCCATAGCTTCACGCTTTTCGACAGACTTCTGCGCTTCGGTAACGATAGCAGCCTTATCGACCTTACCGAGTTCAAATCTCTCAACGATTCTCTGAATTTTGGAAGCGTCCTCAGCTCGTGCGATAATATCCACCGGAACATTATCGCCCTTCGTGTTTTTATCCCTGAGTACACAGTAGAGAACACCGTAGCGTTTTGCCTGCTCGGTAAATTTCTTCAAGTCCTTATTCGGGATAGAGAACACTTTAAGTTCCTTGCCCGACTTAATCATATTGGTCAGTCGGGCTTTGCCTTTTGTTTTCTGTTCCTGTTTGAGAACAGAGATTAAAAGAACGGCAATATTTTTAGCTGCCGCTCCGCTTAGTTTGGCGGCTACTTCAAATCCTTCAAGCGATAGCCTGACGACCTGTTCAGCCGCATCACCTCCGTTTGTCATTACGGTTCTGCTCCTTTCTTTGCTGTTTTTCTTCGTCCGCTCTTTCGGTTTCGAGATTGACTTCAATGACCTTTGACCTCTCGGCAATGTCATCGCAAAGATTTACCTCTTTTCTGAGCGTCCAAAGTTTTGTCGTGATTGTCGCAATCTGTTCTTTGACCTTTGATAGCTCATCGCCACTCATTTTTCTTCTTGTTTGTTTTCGCAGGTGCGTTCTATCGTCAGTCAGAGTTTTGATTTTCGTCAACAGCGACTCTTTATATGAGAAAAGCTGCTCGTCGGTTGAAATGTTCTCCCGTCCAAGCAGCCTCGTCTCCTGAGTGATTTTATCCAGCTTCAGTAAATCTTCTTTGAGAAGATAATGAAGCCTTGCGGTATTCTGTTTTTTGTACTTCGGCAGATAACCGAGCTTATAGCAGTAATGAAGATACAGTCCATACAGTCCGCCGACCTTTTGGATTTTGTGTTCTCTTGTGGGCAAGCGGTATTGTCTGATTCTTATCGTTTCTTTTGCAAAAGGAATGATAAGTACCTTTTGATTTTCCATAAGCCTACGCTTGATAGCTTCCTCTGTGTAATTTTCACCAAGGGATTTCAATCGTATCGGCTTTTTGTATCCTTTAGGAACAATCGTCCAATACTTACGGCTTTCGCTGAGACAATGCTCATATCCCATCTGCGTCAAGATATAATCAAAGGTTTTTAAGTTAGTGCTGTGAGCAATAGCTTCATCAATGGCATCACGGGTAATGGAATATCTACTCGGCATACCGGCTTGCTCTTGCTTATAGTAATAAGAGGATTGCTTACTTCGGTTCGGAGTCGGATTGTAATACAGACCGTACTTCTCACACAATCGGTCGGCGACCAAGCGAAACTTAAACCACGCTTTTTCATCGCCCCACAATCGTTTGCCGTCAACAAAGGACACGGAGTTGATTACATAATGGCAATGCAGGTGCTTTGTGTTCAGGTGGGTTGTAACAACAACCTGAAATCTTTTGCCCCACACTTCATTTGCAAATTCCATTCCGATTTTCTGTGCAATCTCCGGGGAGATGTCCTGTTCCTTAAAACTCAGGTATCCGTGGTAGGCTTGTATGCCTTCTTCTTTGCCGTATGCTTTCTTAACGGACACAAACTGGTCTCTTGCGGTAGTGGAATTGCAGTTGATACCATCGACAAAGAATTCTCGTTCGGTTTTTTCTTCGTCCTTCGCGTAAACAAGCACATCACGGAGAGCCTGATACTGTTCCTCGGTATAAATGTCTGCCGCTGTCTTTTCGGGATTGGCGGCATAGTTGATTACCTGACCGAGCCTTGAAGTGACTGCCCATAATTTACTTACTGCCATTTCATATCGCTTTTATCAGGTCTGAGAAAAGTGCGTTCAACATCAGCCTGAAACTTGTGCCAGCGTTCCGCTTCCTTTTTAAGCTGCGGTGCGTCCACAAAACCGAGTGTGTTTGCTTTGGCGGCAAGCTGATTGATGTTATTGCCGATGGAAGAAAGCTCACGCATAACATCGTAAAATCTTTCATCAGGTTTTTCTCTCGGCTCGTAGCCTTTGAGAACCAGACGGATAAGTCCGCCTTCGGAAAGACACGCCCGCTTTGCTTTCTTCTGCAAATCCTGTGCTTCTGCCTTTGTCATCAGAATGTGTTTCTCAATGTTTCTCTTGCTCATTTCTATCGTCGTCCTTTCTTGAAATATAGTGCCTGTCTCGGTTTATCTGAAACAGGCACATCATTGTTACTCCGAAAAAGCCGCCGAGTATAAATCCGGCGGCTGCCAATACTATCTCACGCAAATTCTTTTGCTCCTTTCTCTGTTGGGGTATTAGGGGCAACCCCTAACGAGTGTACCGTTTTGGACATTCCTGTCCATAAATGGTCTGCTCGCTAAGATTATGCAGACACTCAGGGTTGCCCCGTAGATTGACATTTATCTCTCCATATCCTTTGAGACCGGCTTGTACGGCTTTGCTTCAATGCCGTCTATTGTTTGAGAAAACCTTTCGGGATACTTGAACTTTTCCTCGTACTTTCGAGCCAGTTCTTTCGGTATACTGAGGAATTTTTCCGACTCAATCGGTGCATAACAGATAAAGAACTTGCCCGCAATAATATCGACCATTTCTTTGTTATCTACATAAACCGCTCGATTAAGTGGAAGCCCTCTCATCTTACCTTCCTCGTTGCAGATAATAGCAACTTCATCATCGAATGGCATATATTCTTCAATATCGCCTTCCACAAGAGACTGCATTGCTTCAAGTGTATCCTCGATTTCAATGAGCTTCGGATACCTGCCCGGCTCAACAAGAATGACGGAAATCTTCTGAGGTGCTTCAACCTTTTCAAAGGTATCCTCGTTGATATTCAGGGCAAGTGAGCTTCCATTTTCCCATTTCATATGAATCTGTCCGGCGTCGTCAACGAACTTGACCGTGCCTTTCAAACCGTAGGGCATTTGGTTCTCGCCACGCATTTCCGTAAGAACAATCTGCGTACCCTCCGGGTACATTTCTCGAATTTCGTTTACATTCATCTTTCAAAACTCCTTTCGGTTTTTTCTTTTATACCCAAGCGTTTACAAAGAAAGTCGTTGACATCTTTCCCATAAGCGGGAGGTTCGTCAACGACTTCATATTCCTTTGGAAGGATAGTCTGCAACGCTTTGGTGGCTTTTCTTCCTGCAACATCATTGTCCAAATGAAGGACAATTCGCCTGATGGTTTTGTCTTTTTCAAGAAGTCTGCTGAGAGTAACCGGCACTTTTGAGTCCTCAATTTTCTGCTTTGGGGAATACACTCCCGCAAGGGAAACAAGGTTAAACTGTCGCCAGTCCTTGCCGTCCAGCTTCAGTAAAGTTGCGTAGGAAAGCAGGTCGATGGCACACTCGAACAGATGAACCTCGCCGGTATTCTCGGCAGTCAGGCGGAAAGAATATTGCTTTTTGCTGCCGGTACAGTCGCCCATAATCCTTGATTGGTTGGTCGCTCTGTATGCGGCATATTTGGGTTCTTTGTTTTCGTCATAGCCGATAAAAACAACATTGTGATACGGTAGCGACTCTATAATCAGCTCCTTATCCAAGCATTCGTTTATGATTTCATAGTCGATGCCACGCCCGAAAAGGTACTCAACCACCACATCGGAAGTGTGACTTCTTTCGGGCAGAAGTAAAGGCTGCTGTTCATAACTATTGCTATTTTCGTAGGTCGGATAGCTGACAGAACCATTTCCCATAATTGTCTGAACCGCTTCTACAAAATCCATACCACGCACTTTGATAAGATAATCGAGGGCAGATTTGCCCCCGATACCTCGTGACCACCACATCCATTTTCCGTTGGATATTTTCAAGCTGTCGTGGGTTTTGGTCGTATAGGTGTTGCGTGAAAACTTCACAAGCTCACCCGGTTCAAACTCTCTGAGATAGGTTAATAAATCCATTCGTTTGGCTTCGGTTATGACCTCCGGTGCGATATACGGCATAGTTATCACCGCCGTTCTACATCAGAAAATCGGCAACCGCTTTCTGTATGGGTTCGTCGATACTGAGCTTTGCAATAATACTGAGTATCTTATTTGTCGGACAGCCGAGGTCATTCCAAATCATCCAAGCACCTCTCGCAAGCTCCTCGTTTTCATACAGAGCAACGATTTCTTCCGGCGAAAACTCTGTATCAATACTCTGCTTTATAAGCTCACGGTAGAAACAGAGCTTTGCGTTTCTAAGTGTAAATTCCGTTTCTGTCGCAGGTAGTTTACAGTTTTTAAGTTCGTGGTAGGACTCATCAAGTCTCCTGACCACGACCATCATCATTGCGTCAAAGGGATTTATAATTATTTTTTTGAACGGGCAGTTATCCCGTTCCATTTCGGTTATCTTTTTATCGTTCATAGGTTTTCTCCTTTCGTTTTTCCGGAACTTCGCCCTCATCAGGCTCTCCGCCGACAATCTCGTTTTCTGTTTTATCCATATTGAGAAGAATATTAAGCTCGTCCAGTCGGGCAAGCTTCGTTTTCAATTCTTCCTCTTGGATAAATGGTTTTTGAACTTCTTTCATTGCGGTTTCCAACTGATTTTGTGTGTTCTCAAGGTCGTTTTCCGCAAGAGACAGGCTCTCGGCAAATCGCTCAATTCCGTTATCAAGACGGATAATATTGCCGTTTGCGTCGTCGCCCAGTGTAACAGTTCTGCTTGTCGCACCTTTCAGCCTTACCTCGTAATTTCGCTCTGTGGTATTAAAAAGCAGCTCCGTTTCAAACCCTCGGTACTTGCCGAGAGGAATAGGGTCGGGGCTGTTCATCTGCTTGCAGGTTTCAATGATTGCTTTGCCGGCTTCTGCTTTTTCGGAATAAAAAACACCCTTAACCTCCATACCGACAAAGCGGTCGTCCGTTGGTTTAGGGTGCTGTTTCGCAGTTTCTACATCTTTTTTCAAACCATCAATGCGGTTTTCCAAAGCTGTAATTCTCTGCGGATAATATTTAATTATCTTATCTTCTAAAGCGTATTTCTCCGAGAGGAAATTGGATTTTAACAGCTTCAGCTTTTGAACCTGAATGTCCAAATCCATCTTTTCTTTGATATACGGATTACCGGTGGCAAGCATTTTAATCTCCGCATAGGACAGTGCTGTTTCATCAATATCCTCGGCAGAACGCACGGGAGATTTGCTCGTCATAATCTGACTGGCGAACTTTTGCTTACCCTCCACAAGCTGATAAAGATATGCGTCAAAGGTCTGCTCCGTAACATAGCGGTAAATATCTACATCGGGATTTGAATTTCCCTGACGAATAATACGACCGGAGCGCTGCTCCAAGTCCGACGGTCTCCACGGACAATCCACATCGTGAAGTGCGATAAGTCTGTCCTGAACATTCGTGCCGGCTCCCATCTTTTGCGTAGAACCAAGCAAGACTCGAACCTCGCCTTTGCGGGTCTTTTGGAACAGTTCTTTTTTCTTCACATCGGTGTCCGCTTCGTGGATAAAGCGTACCTCTCTTTCGGGGACACCACGCTCAACGAGCTTTTTTCTGATGTCGTTATACACCGAGAATGTGCCATCATTCTTTGGAGTCGAGAGGTCGCAGAACACAAGCTGTGCCGATTTTTTATCGGTGGTTTCTTCCCATATACGGTAGATGTTATCGACGCAAGCATTGATTTTACTGTCCTCAAAGTCGGGCAGCATATCGTTTAGCATACGCTGGTCAAGGGCAAGTTTTCTGCCGTCATTTGTGATTTTGAGCATATTATCAACACTCGAATCAACACCTCCGCCACGGACTTTCTCGGCTCGTTCCGCAAGAGAAGCGACCATTTCTTTCTGCATTTCCGACGGCTTGACTGCAACATTATGGAAGTGTGCTTCCGGTACGGGAAGGTCAAGCATATCCGCCGTCTTTATGTCGGCAACTTCTTTGAACATTGCCATAAGTTCCGGCAGATTATAGAATTTTGCAAAGCGGGTTTTCGCTCTGTATCCTGTACCCTCCGGTGTCAGCTCAACGGCTGTTACCGTTTCGCCAAAGGTACTTGCCCACGAGTCGAAGTGTTGTAAATTATTCTTCACAAGGGTGTTGTACTGCAAGTATCTTTGGATTGTATAGAGTTCAACCATAGAGTTACTGATAGGTGTACCCGTGGCAAAGACTGTTCCTCGTCCGCCGGTAATCTCATCAAGGTATCGACATTTCATAAAGAGGTCGGAGGATTTCTGTGCTTCCGTCTGAGCGATACCACCCACATTACGCATTTTTGTGTAGAGGTAGAGGTTCTTGTAATAATGACTTTCATCAATAAATAGTCGGTCAACACCAAGCTCCTCAAAGGTAACAACATCGTCCTTACGACTTTGGTCGTTGAGTTTTTCGAGCTTCTGCTTTACGGACTTTCTTGATTTTTCAAGCTGTTTGATGGAGAAATTCTCTCCGCGGTTTCGCTTCAAATCTGCAATGCCGTCCGTCAGCTCATTCAACTGTTGCTCCAAAATTGCCCTTTGTCTTTCAATGGACATCGGGATTTTCTCGAACTGCGAATGCCCGATAATAACGGCGTCATAATCTCCCGTGGCAATGCGCCCGCAGAACTTTTTACGGTTTTTTGTCTCAAAATCTCGCTTAGTAGCCACAAGAATATTCGCCGCCGGGTAAAGCTGCAAGAACTCAGCCGCCCATTGCTCGGTCAAGTGATTTGGTACTACGAACAGCGACTTATTGCAAAGCCCCAGTCGTTTGGACTCCATAGCAGCAGCCACCATTTCAAAGGTTTTTCCTGCCCCGACTGCGTGTGCAAGGAGCGTATTACCGCCGTAAAGAATGTGAGCAACCGCATTTTTCTGATGTTCCCTAAGTTCAATTTCAGGGTTCATTCCGTTGAAAATAATGTGGCTTCCATCATACTCACGAGGACGAATACTGTTGAATTTCTCGTTATACATCTTCGTAAGTTTTTCTCGGCGGGCAGGGTCAGACCATATCCAATCCTGAAAGCCTTGCTTTATAAGCTCCTGCTTTGCCTGTGCGATTGCAGTCTCTTTTTTGTTGAGAACGGCTTTCTTTTTGCCCTCATCATCTTCAATATAATCAAAGATACGGACATCTTTCAGGTTCAATGTTTCCTCAAAAATCTTATAGGCATTGATACGGGAAGTACCGTATGTGCTGTATGCTTTCACATTGGAACGGTCATAGCTCTTGCCCTCAATATTCCACTCACCGGTGAACTGAGAGAAATGAACCTTGATATTCCATTGTGCATAGCGTGGGGTATCGAGGAACTCAAACATAAACTGCTGTACGATTTCAGGCGGAAGCCAAGTAGCTCCGAGCCTTACCGCAATCTCACTTGCCGTCAAATCCTTTGGTTGCACCTTTTCAAGTGCCTGCACATTAACGGTGTAATCCTCCGGGTAAAGTGCCGCAGACCTTTTCGCTGTCGCCAGCTTTTCACGGACATTTCCCGAAAGGTATTCGTCTGCCATCAGATACTTCGGCTCATAAGAATTGCCATACTCATAGAGAGGATTTAAGAAGATAACGCCCTTTAAGTCGGCGAACAATTCTTCCTCACTTTTGCCGGAAAGCTCCTGCATATATTCCATATCAATGGCAGCTTTTTCGCCCATTGACACGGCAAGTGCTTCGTCTGCGGTATCAACCTCAGTTACCGGCTTGTGCGGCTTAATCGTTCTCTTAAAGAACATATCCGCCTTGCGTTCCAGTTCGCCATCTTCATTGATTACCTCAAGGGCAGACAATAGAGCATAGGAGCTGTCGTCAGAAAAAGCGGAAGTATTGGCACGGCTGTTAATCAGTCCGTACTTCTTTGTGAAGCTGTCGTAAAGCGTATTCAGCTTCTCTTGTGCCTGTTTGATTTCGCTGTCGGGATAGTCCTCGGTTTGCAATTCAATCAGGTTACGGACATAATCTCTTATCCCAATCATACCCTTAATACGGTTCTCGGCGGTTGCCGATACTTCTACGGGAGACATACGGGAGTTCTCACGGAAATAGATTTTATCGTCCACAACCGTGTACGAAAAGTTCCTTACTTCCGGGTCGGCAGGGATAGAATTTTCTTCTTCCTCCAGCTCGTCTGCAACCTCATACTCGGAGATTTCTCCGTGAATGTTGGAGACCGCTTCATTAAGCAATTCCGAAAGGTCGGCGTTTTCAAACGGCTCACAGGTTGCTTCCTGACCGAAACGACCGCTTACCATTTTCATTTCGCCCAGTATCATTTCCGGGTGCTGAACAAAATATGAGTTCATCCTTATACCGTTTTCATCAGCGTCAAGATGAACCCAGTCCGGTTCAATATCAATGAGCCTGTCTCGTTTTTGGAGGAACAGAATATCGGATACAACTTCCGTTCCGGCATTACCCTTGAAGGTATCACTCGGAAGTCTGATTGCTCCGAGAAGCTCCGCCCTCTGAGCGATATACTTACGAACATTGGAGTTTTCCTTATCCATCGTTCCTTTGCTTGTTACAAGAGCCATCACACCGCCGGGGCGTAATTTATCAAGTGATTTTGCAAAAAAGTAATCGTGAATAAGGAAGTTGTATTTATCGTATCGCTTGTCAGCTACCTTAAAATCTCCAAAAGGCACATTACCGATTACTCCGTCAAAGAAGCTGTCGGGGACATTGACTTCCTCAAAACCCTGTGCCGCAATGGAGGATTTCTGATAAAGCTGCTGTGCAATTCCGGCTGATATGGTATCAAGCTCAACGCCGTACACCTTTGCATTTTCCATTGATTTTGGGAGCATACCGATAAAGTTGCCGATACCGCAGGATGGTTCAAGCAGGTTGCCATCCTGAAATCCCATCTGTTCCAATGCCTTGTAAATGGCGGTTGAAACTTCGGGTGGAGTGTAAAAGGCAGTCAAGGTACTTTCTCTTGCCGCTGCGTATTCATCGGGTGTCAATACAGAGGAAAGCTCTAAATATTCAGTAGACCACGCTGAGTTTCTCTCATCAAATGCTTCGGGAATGCCACCCCATCCAACATATTTAGAAAGAATTATCTGTTCTTCCGGTGTGGCAAAGCGGTTTTCTTCCTGACATTTTTTAAGAAGCTGTATCGCCATAATATTGCGGCGAAAACGCTCTTTTTTGCCTACTTGCTCAACCTCATTGTTTGCAAGGTCGAAGTTATATCGCTCCGCCATTGGAATATTGGGGTGCAAATCAAAGCTCTTAACCTTTGACTTTTTCTTCTGCTCCCAAGCGGGAACAATCGGCTCAGGCTCTTTATCATAACCGTGTCCGATACGATAGCCCTCGTTATACATTTCCTCATAGCTGTCGAAGCCGTTTTGAGAAGCAACAATTTCTCTGTAATCCTCGATAGGAACATTACCGATGTTCGTTGCCACCATATCGGCTCTTTCAGTATTTTCAATAAGTAATGCCATTGTAGCAGGGGTACAGTCGGTCAAGTCCGGTGTCTTATGAAATTCTGCTTCTGCGTCCTCAAACCATTCCGTACCCACATCGGCAAGCTCCTGATTTGCAATACTGCCGAGGTAATCGAAGAAATCTTCAGCCACTTTATATTCCTTTGCGGCTTCCCGTATTTCATCAAAAGAAAGCGTGTTGGTAACATACTGTCCGCCGGCATTGCTGTCGGGATTGTAATAAATCCAAGTTACGCTCTTATTCTCACGGTCAATAAAGAACGCATCTTCATAGCCGGTATCAGGGCTTTTATCCTGTGCGTTTTCGGTGTCATTTTCGGCTTTTTCTTCACCTGTAACAGCCTTTTCTTCCGCCGGTAATACACTAACCTTCAAGTGGTCGTTCATTGGGTTCTCACGCACTTTACGGTCAAATTCTTCCCTCGTAAACTCTTTGTTGAACAAAGGCATATCGAAGTCATAGAGCATTACACGGTTTTCATCAAAGGAAAGTATCTCATACTGAGAAGCACCGATATATACGCTGTCGCCGAGATGATACTCATACTGTGTTTCCGTTTCCTCTGCCGGTTTCTCCGGTTCGGGAGGGGCGGTAGAGAGTATCTCACGGTTTCTCTTTTGTTCTTCAATCTCGGCTCTGCGTTCTTCCTGCTTTTCAAGCCACTCAGGATATTTCTCCTTTTCCTTTGGGTTCAAGTATCTGTCTATTCGGATAAGTTCTCCGATACGCTTTTCAACCTGAGACCAAGAAAGAGTAATGTGGGAATTGTCTTTACCGATACCCTTTGTAATCGTGATACCTTTTCCGTCGTGGTTTTCGTCAATACCCGCACCGATAATTACAGGATAAGAGCCACCCCAACCGTATTCGTTTTTCAAAAAGTCGGCATTTTCCTTTGCGGAAAGGCTCTTTTCAAACTGCTCATAGATACGCATTTTACCCTCGGAAACTCCGCTTCCACGGGTCAGCACTGCGTCGATAATCTCCTGAGAAAAAGTAAAGGCAGAGGTTTTCTTTTCCTCTGCCTGACTGTCTAATATGAGCGTCATTTGACCGTCCATAGACGGCAATGGCTTCATTGTATCGTTCAGCTCTCCCAAGAGTCTCATTGCTTCAAAATGCTGTGCGATTACGCCCCAATCATAGAAGCTCTGAGCCGTTCTGTTTTCGTATTCGCCCTCCCATAAGTGGAGAACATTCTGAAATGTCTTGTAGCCGACAAGCCTGCCGTCGCTTAGAGGTAGCTGCGTATAATCGTTGTTGAAGATACCCTTGATATATTCGGTGCGAGTAGCATTGTCCGTATTTCTTTCAAAGAAGTCTTTGATTTCTTCCTTTGAAGCGGACAAATGCGGTGTTGTGCCGAGTATTTCTCGGATAGTATCATCGCCACCGAAAAACGGCAGGCTTTTGTCCTCGTGATTTCTGTCGTAATACTCTAAGCGAATATTACCTGATTCTTCACGATTTCCTGTGCCGAGTTCCTGATGTTGTTCATCAAGCGAACCCACCTCATCATATCTTCCGCTTTCATCTGCTCGGTCAGTCCCGCTTTCTCTGCCATCTGCTTCACCAGAGTTTCCTCCAGTTCGCTCGCTCTCTGCTGAACCTCCGCCAAGTAATTGTTCAGGATACCTTTCGTCAGAAGATTGTAATACAGGATTTTGTGATGTTCCTTCAGATAATTCCTCCTCATCTGAGACCATCTGCCGAGCGTTACTTCCGTCTGCTCCGGCAATTTCAGGTTCGGAAGATTGTAATCTCCCACCATCGTGTATGTGATTTCGCTCATCGCCTTGACTCCTTTCATCTTTGATGTCTTTATTGTATTCGGATTGAGCCTGTTCATCAATTATGCGATTTTCCTTGCTGAGTGTGCTGATTGTTCTGCTGACCGGCAGCAATGCCATCTCTGCAATGTCGCTGGTTGCGATACCCACTGCATTGAGAACTTCCGATGAATTGAAATTGGAAATTCCGGCAAAATCATCGGGAGAATACACCTTGTCTGCGTCCAAACCCAATCGAGCCATTACCATATATGACACGCTGTTTCTGACAATCTCCAGATACAGATTATTGGCTTCTTCGGCAGAGAGATATTCAATATCACTTCCTGCTCCTAAGTTCATAAAGTCGGAGATATAGTCTGCAATATTATCCTCAATCGCATTAGCAATGCTTTCTCTGACCACACTTTCAAGGCTTGTGGTGTCGTTTACCGCACCGAAGGTGTTCTCCAGCGTTTCGATTACTTCCGCTTCATACTGGGGTTTCATTTCCCAAATAGGAACAGGACGGGAATATCGGCTCTCGTGGGTGTCAGATACATCAAAGTAATGAATGAGCCTTTGACGGCTTCTGTCTGCGTCCTCAAACACGGCGATACCTTTCGCTCCACGATTTACCCATCGTCCGAAAGTGCCATTCCAACGCTCAATTTCAAGAACAGCGGTAGCACTCGGTCTTTGAGCATATACGAGAAGCTGCTCATCAAATCTAAGCCTGAAATTTCTGCTTGCGGATTTAAGGAACGACTGCCAGTTTGCCGGATTGTCCGTTACCGCAAAGCAGGTTCTTTCATACAGCTCGGAAATCAGGTCATATTTTCTCGCCACCTTTTATGCACCTCCTTATCGTGATTTTTCTTTGTCTTTTTGTGGTTTTGAATTTTCTTTTGTGGCTGGTTCTACGGTATGTCCGATTCTCTCGCAAAGCTCGGCAAACTCACAGATGTGGTAAAGATTTGAACCGACTTCCAAATGGTAGTCGTCAATATATCTGCAAGTCCTCTCCATTGTCTTGCCGTCGCTGAGTCTGATTGCGATTTTATCTCCATCGGCTATGCGAAACTGCTCCTGATAGTGAGGGTCAATAAACCTGATACCACGCTCAGCCTTTTTCAAATGGTCATTAAGCCATTCTTTCTGATAGCAATAACAGTAGAGATTGTATTCGCCCTTATTGGGGTTAAGTCGCATAAGATAGGAATACTGCTTTGTATCAATGCGAACACCGTAATGATTGCGGTCGTCCTTATAACTGCTTTCAGGGTGTTCGTAGCAAAATTTGTTCATTGCGTTTCTTCCACTCAGGAAAGTACCGTCCCCATAACGGAATGAGTTGATAACCAAATCAAATTCCTTTTTGAAATCCTCGGTTTTCAAGTCCTTTCGGAAATCATTCCAAGTAGTCCAAAACTCCTTTCCGTTTGAACCGAAATCAGCTCGCATATATCCGATAAGCCCGGTCTGCATTGAAAGCTGGTTGCTCTGACTGAAAGTGTATTTTCGCTCAGCCTCGGTCAATATTTTATAATCCATCTACATCACCTCGCTTGTTCGTTTGCCTGTCGTTGCTTTGGAATAGAGAAGCCATATATACCGGCAATATCATCGCCGAGCCTTTTTGTGACTCGTGTGATGTCGGCTCTTGTGGCTTTTCCGTTATAGATTTTGTTTTGCAGATTTTCAATCTGCGAGTCGGTAACACCGTCTTTGAAAACACGGTACAAATAATGGTTTGTGCCGTCGTGATGAACAGCATCGGCTCTAAGGTCTCCGTACTTGTCAACATACCATTCGGTGTAGTCGGTATCGGAATAAAGGCAATCTTTGATATTGCCGGAGTCAATCATTTTGTACCCCATAACTCTACCGTTCCATCTTCCGAGGTCGCCGATTACGATAATGGGCTGTGAAAGCCGAACATTGAGATTGGCTCTCTCATCGGACAGATATTCGTCATTGGTTTCAACCATATATTCATACAGTTTATTCTCGTCGTTGGGGTCATCGCTTAACTCGTTGATTTCAAGATATTCCTCATAGCCGTCTCGCCAGTCAGCAACCTCAAGGTTCATATTGCTCCAAATGATATCACGGTCATTCTGTTCCTTGCTCATCTGCGCCACCTCCCAAATAAGAGAACAGCTTATTTGCTTTGGTCTGCTTCTGAAGCTCAATAATCAAGCTCATATCCGGGATAGTGATACCGGGTATTTTCAAAATGCTTTCCATATCAAGCTGCTGCAATTTCTTCTCCGTATTACATCCTGCGTCGAACAGCTTTGTCAGAAGCTTTGTTTTCTGCTGAAAAGAAAAGTTTTCTTTCATTGTCCTTGTCCTCCTTATCGCTCTTTGTCCTTATGCCGCTTGAAGCGTGAAAGCTCTTGTGCTTTTTCTTTTGCCCAGTCCGGCATACAATCAGGCTTAACTTCGCCCATAATATCCATTCTTTCGTATCGGGTCGATTCTCCGGTGTGGAGATTTGTGCAGAACACCGCACTTCCACGGCTATTAGCCGACGCACCGAAGCCACCTGTTACCAAGTAAAGCTGTCTGTCGGCTCGTCTGAACTCCGGCTTTAACACTTTTGGGTCAATGGCAATGATTTTGCCGTTGATGTCTTTGGTATAATGGTCGGGAATACAGTCGGCTTCGGTAATGACCGCAACGGGAATGTCCAGTTTCTCAACCTGTTCTCTGAAAAGTTCTGCTTCGTTTGCCACTCGGCTTCCGAAAAGATGAACGATTTCAATATAATCGTCGCTTACCATACATTCGGAATACAGCTCAAACAGGTCGTTACGCTCCACAAATCCGCACAGATACTTTTCGCCGTCTGTGCTTTGCTCATTGGAAGCTAAAATGATTTCCTTTTCGCCTACATTAACAGCAGAAAGAACGGTGTATTCACCGATTTTTCTTTTTTCATCGCTCATATCTTTTTCTCACTTTCTGTTCAGCATTTAGATTTTGCATAGTTTCGGTACATATGCTCACAACGCTTTCGTCCTCGCTGAACATCAGGGCTTGGAGCAAGTTCGGGATAAGCAGCTTGTAATTTTGCTCTTGATCTTCGCACGCTCTCAAAGTGGGGCAAGTGAAGCTCTTTATAGCAATTCATAATCACCGCAAAAGGCAAAGTGCCTACATCCTGCTTTTCATATCGTTGATAGCAACGATTACAAACGAGCAGATAAAGTTTCATATCATCATTTCGTGCTTCCATATTCTCTCGGAGGATAGAAAGCACTTGATTTTCTATTGTGTTAGGATTGTTCATTTAGTTCCCTCCAAAAGAACAGTGGGCGGAGCTTTTCACTCCGCCCACACAAGCGTTTCTTATTTCTTTTTGTTTTTAATCTGCAAGAAGATAAAGCCGCCGATAATAAAGGCGACTAATACAACTGCTACGATTGTTTTAGCATCCATTACTCATTGTCCTCCTTCTTCTTTTTTCTGTACGCAACAACGGCTGTACCGACAATACCGAGGGCAGAAAGCCCTGCAAGTACAGTCCACAAGCCGACATTGCTGTTGTCGCCGGTCTTTGGTGTGTCTCTCAGTACATTGTGCATTTCCACAACAGTAGTTGAGCCAACCTTTACGGTTGCGGTCTTATCCGTAGGAAGCACATAAGCGACAGACACATTATCCTGAACCTCGGAAACGGTGTAATCGCCGATACGCAATCCTTCGATAATAATTTCGCCGTTCTTATTGGTTGTAAATGTGCGGTCGTAACCGTTTGCTCCCGTTACTCTGAAAGTAAAGCCTTCAACCTTTCCGTCAGAAGATGTCTTGACGATTTTCAGGTTTCCTTTCATAGCTGTGTTGATAAATCCGACCCCCGCTTTGTTTTCAACCTCATAGGTCATTTCATCTTCCTCAATGAATACGGAGTACACACCCTTATCAAGCTCGAAGCCCTCCGGCGCTTTGGCTTCTCTTACAAGGTATTTTCCGTAAAGAAGCTCTTTCATTTCATAAATACCCTTAGATGTTTCGTTGAGCGTACCGATAAACTCGTCGCCGTCGTCCAGTTTGCCATCGCCGTTTACATCTTTGTAAACCTCAAAGGTCGCTCCGGTCAGCTTATTGTCCGGGTAATCTTCATCAACCTTTGTGAGTCTGATATTACCGTGAACATACTCGTTGACAATTTCAACCTCGATAACCTGACCGTCCTCGGACACGATAACTTCATAGGAAGTGTCGTCAAGCACGAAGCCGGCAGGCTGCTCGATTTCTCTTACAATCCAGTTGCCATACGGTACTTTATCAAAAGAAAAGCTACCGTCTTTTTCAGAGGTAGCAGTCATCAATGCGTTTTCTTTTGTAAAGTCGGTTTCATCAACCTTAAACAGACCGATTACAGCACCTCCCAGTGCTTCGCCGTTTTCGGTAATTTTCTTACCGGAAACAGAACCGTAAATGAGTTTGTTCTTAATCGGGTTTCCATCGTTGACTGCAATCTCAACATTTGCGGTGTCCTGACCGGCATAGCTGAAAGTAAACGGATACTTGGCGTCGGAGAGAATATAATGCTCATCGGTTGCAAGTTCCCTTACATAGTAGCTTCCAAAAGGAAGGTCGGTTTTCAGCGTTGCCTTTCCGTTTTCGGACAGAGAGATAATCTCAATCAGACCGTCTGCCGGAATGGAAGTACCACTTGCGGATACAATCTCCTCTGCGACGAAAAGACCGAAGCTGATATTCTTCATTTCATCGCTGTTGCCGATGTTGAAGATGTCGTTCTTTTCGATAGCCTTTTCAAGACTGACTGTTACTTTCTGCCTGTCGTTTACAAAGCTTGTGGCAGTTTCGGTTACAGCCACTTCCTGACCGGCATAAGTCAGCTCAACCTCGTGGGCTTCTTTGTTGATAACCATACCCTCCGGTGCGGTGATTTCAACCACCGTATATTTTCCGAGATAAAGCTCCTTGCTCTTTGCAAGACCGCTTTCGCCTGTCGTTACGGTATCTACAACCTCGCCCTTTGCGTAACGGAGTGTTCCGTCGGGAGTAATAATATTTTCTGCTGCGGTAATTTCATATACCGCACCTGCAAGACCTTTCACTTCATAGACAGGCTGATAGATAACATCGGTATTTTCCTCGCCGGAGACATTAACCCCGAAGAATGCCTCGCCGGTCTTTTCAATGCTGACTGTACCCTTCTGTGCCATATTTGGCTTATCCACCTTAATCACAGTAATTCCACCCTCATCGGAGGACTGTTCCTCTGCAACATCAAAGTACACCGGTGTGCTGTCAAGCACATATCCGTAAGGAGCTTGAACCTCTACAAGAGAATATCCTTTGCCGTATTCCAACTTTTCCGGTGTTACAAGCTGTCCGTTTGCGTCCGTGTAGAATGTGTCAATGGTGGTAGGGGTAGGATAAGTGAAGGTCATTGTAATCTGATTGCCCTCAGGGTCATAGAGCTTGAAGCCTGCTCCGGCATACGGAATGTTTTTTCCGCTTTCAGCGTCCACCTTAACCACCTTGATATAACTCTCAAAATTTGCGTTGTTGATAAGATAGCGGTAGGTCTGTCCGTTCTGAGAAATGAACACATCAAAATCGTCCATTAACTCACGACCTTCCCAACCGGAGGTCTGATGAACGGTATATACGCCGTAAGGCATATCCTTTGTCTGACCAAAGCCGTTTTCATCACAGACAATCACATCTCTTTCATCTTCCTCGGCTGAATCAAAGCTGCCGGAAGATTTGAGATAGATTTCAAAGGTTGCACCGTTTTCAGGTGTTTCAATCTGTGTTTCGCCGTCATCGGTATGCTTGATAATAGCGATATTGCCTTTCATAACCTGTTCGGTCACATCATTTGCGGTCTGATTGTGTTCCACAGTATAAAGCTGCGGTTCAGCACCGACCTTATGGATTGTACTATCGAGAAGATAACCCTCGGACGGTGTGATTTCACGGATTGTCCAGTCATTATCACAGACATATTCCTTTGTTGTGAACTGTCCGTTCTTATCCGTAACATACTTATCCACAAGGGTTTCGCCCTTATAGATACCGTAAACTGCTCCTGCAAGAGTAGCGTCGCCCTGCGGTGTGCCTTCCTCTCGGTCGCTCTTTGTTACGGTTACGCTGAACTTTTTGAGAATGTTCGTGAAGTTCCTTGTCGTTACTTCTTTCCAGTTAATCGGTGCGGTCTGATTTGCCGGCACGACATAACGGATTGCGGTATCAACTTCCTCAATGGTGTATGGGGTAGTACCACTGATAAGCACATCGCTGAACAAAGCGACGCCGTTTTTATCTGTTACGGCATATTCATCAACCTCAATACCGGCAAGGGAAGTTCCGTAAAGGCGAAATGTGACACCCTCAACCCAATTATCCTCCGAGGATTTGATAACCTGAAGATTACCTCTTTTGAGAACATTATTGAAGTTGACTTTTGCCACTTGACCGGCAACGACAGTTACTCTGTGAATCTCCTGCGGAACATATTTGTCGATAGACTGTTCCGTTACCGTGTAAACGCCGGGCATAAGGTTATCAAGCTGGAATTTACCGCCGTTAGCGGTTGTTACCGTCTGATTGACTCCGTTACCGCTGATAGTAAACTTAATGCCGTCAACCTTGCCGTCCTCACTTGTCTTGACAATCTGACAAGAACCGTAGATAACCTTCATTTTTACAAATCCGCTGACAGGGTCGCTGACTTCCTGAGCATAAGTAACCACATCCTGAATACCGTTGCCGTTCTGATGGATACCGTCAGTCCATACAACTACACCTCTGCGGACACCGTTTTTCTTTGTGGCTGTGATTGTAAATTCCTTGCTTGGTGCGGTATCCATTGAAACAGTCAATTTATTACCGCTGGTTGAGAAAGAAACACCGTCAATATTTGTCGAGAAGGTATAATTGCCAAGCACTCCGTTTGTATCGGTAAGGGTAGCAACATACTTGCTTCCGTTCCATTCAAGCTCATTCACTTTTGCAGAACCGCTTGACCTTGTGCAGAAGCTCGGAACTTTTGTGTGGTTCTGAACGCTTGTTACCATACTGTTGTAGAAAGACAAGATTTTACTGCGGAGAGGGTGTCCGGAACTGACACAGCTTAAAACCGCATCGCAGCTTCCGGGCGAAACGTGATTAAAGCTTGCGTCTCTTTCTCCGACAATCGTTTCCCAAATCAAAATCTGTGTGGCATAAGCGTGTGCAATGCAGTTAGCATCGCTTTCGTTTTGAGATTTCCAACTTGTGGAGATACTACCTCGATAGCCGTACTGTAAGATACGACCGATAAGCAGGCGAATATCATCACCGGAAATAGTTCCGTTAGGGCTAATATCGTTGAAGAAGTTTTCGCCCTTTTCGGTAAGTGTGTCTCCAGTCCGCTGACCTGTACCCGGCTCAATACAGTAGGCGATATTGCCTGAATATGAGCCAATGGCACGAAGTCCCGTATGGGTAGTGGATAATCCTTTCCAACCGTTCATATAGTTGAGATTGCCGTGTCCCCATTGACCGTTATTGTTAGTATCTCCGCTTCGGGGATAGTCAACAAGGTACACATCGGCTTTTTCTCCGACGGCTGCAAAGGCTGTCGTCGCCCCAATGCTCATAAAAGCAGTAAGGCTCATAACCGTCGCAAGCATAAGTGAGACGGCTTTCTTTAACTTTGTTTTAACCATTGCGTTTTCCTCCTTGAAATGCAAAAACGCACCGATTTTACTCAGTGCGTCTGCTTTAAGATTTTTTATTTTAGCAGTAGCCGATATAGATGTTGTACTCCGTATCGGATGCCTTTTCTGCCCATATCCACACAGCGGTAAAGCCCTCGCTGTTCTTGTATCGGTTCAGTCTGCTTTCAATATCGGACTTGATACCGCTTCGGTTTGGATTTGCAGATATGGGGTTGTCCCAACATTCCGTCGCTGTGCTGTCAAGAGAAAGCCCTATGCTCACAGCATACTCTTTTGCGTAGCTCACATAAGGGCTGACATCAAAGACTTGCTTTGGCGGTTCTGCCGGTTTTTCAGCCGGCTTTTCTTCCGACTTCTTTTCGGTAGTCGTTTGTTCTTTTGGCTGTTCCGGTTGCTTTTCGGGTACAGCCTGCGTCGATGTCTGCTGCGGTGTTTCTGTCTTTGGCTTTTCGGTTACGGGATTATCCGCACTTTTTTCTTCAGCCGGTTTTGTCTGAACAGTTGCGACTGTCTGACTTTCTGCGGTTGATTGGCTTTCATCTGCCGTAATCGTTGCTTTTTCTCGAACTGCTGACTTTTCCGTTTCTTCCTGAGAATGCGTTTCAGTATTACCAGCCGGAAAAGAAGTCTCTGTTTTCATAATCTCCTGTGCAGCTTCTTTGGCTGTGTTACCGTTGCAACCTACAAGAAAAATCATAAGGCAGGCAAGAACGCAAGTTATCAGCCTGTTTTTCATATCCATCGCTCCTTTCGCCTTAATCGTAATCAAATCCGGTCAAAACATCAAAGGTGCGAATAGCTGAACTTTTCAGCATAACAGACATTTTGCTTTCACTCCAAATGTGCGAACCCTTTAATAGACAGCTATAAGTTATAGAGATAGATATATTCAAGGGAGATTGAACATATTTTTCAGCAGGTAAATAGCTGGTATATAGGGGTTAGAGTGTGAGAAAGGGGGAGGGTTATCGGCTGTCTCGGTCGGCTCTGCTACGCAAAAACTTGTTGTAATGCTCCAATGCCTTGCACACAAAATCCTCCGTCTGACTTATGGGAATGTTCTTTGGGATAAGCTGTCGAACCCTGTCGCCCCTCAAAACGATTTTCTCCTTTTGGTTTGGCTTTTCCTCCGACATAATTGCCTGTACCGCTTCCGTTGTGAGTTTACCTTCTTCAAAGAATTTTCGCATACGGATAGTTTGGTCGTGAGACGGAGTAGCGTCGTTCAGGTCGATTTCATCAACCACATCACGCTGACTGTCCTCATCAAGATAAGACAATTCAACTGCCGGTCGCATTTTAATTCGCCCCTCATCAACATAGTCCAACAGTTCGGGAACAAGATTTGTAAGGCGAATATATCTTCGAATTTGCTCACGGCTTTCTCCAACCTCATTTCCAAGAGTTTCGTTTGTCCTCAACTTTGACACCACCGGTGTCGAAGTTAAATCTGTTCGTTGTCCTTGTCTGTTCATAGCGTCCAAACGCATTTTATAGGCAAAGGCTTTTTCCGAGGGGAGTATCTGTGAGCGTTGGTAGTTACTTTCAACCATTAGAATTGTTGCTTCGTCTCGGGTCAGCTCAACGACCTCACAGCGGAGCGTATCAAAACCGGCAAGTTCGCAGGCTCTTTTTCGTCTGTGACCTGAAATGAGTTCATATCTGCCGTCCTCTTTCTGCCTTACCGTAGCCGGGGTGATTATCCCTCGTTCCTTGATACTCTCAACGAGCTGTGCCATATCCTCATCATCACGCACCTTAAAAGGGTGGTCGGGGAAATCGTCAATCTCTGTTAATGGAATATCTCGGATTTTTGAAAGCTTTTCTTCATCTCTCTGCTCCTGCGTAGAAAATAAATCATCGAGCTTCGTGAGAGTGAAGTCGCTCTTTCTTCCTGCCATCGGCTAACACCTCCTTCGTAAATTCGGTGTACGCCTTTGACACCGTACTGTTGGGTTCGTAGGCAAAAATGCTCTTTCCTTTGGAAGAAGTCTCTGCGGCTTTAACGGCAATCGGTATATATGTGCGATACATCTTGATTTGATTACCGAAGTTTTCCCTCAGAGCTTCTACCGTGCTTTTAGCGAGGTTGGTACGGCTATCCACCAAAGTGAGAAGCATACCGTCAATCTTCAAGTTCGGATTGATACGCTTCTTAACTCTTGAAATAGTCTGAACAAGCTGCGTCATTCCTTTTGCCGGTAGATATTGAGCCTGAACAGGAATAATGACGCTGTCTGCCGCAGATAAGGCATTGATTGTTACCATACCGAGGGAAGGCATACAATCAATAAGTACATAATCGTATTTGTCCTTCACTTCGCTGAGGTAATTTCTCAATGCTGTTTCTCTGCTTATTGCATTAACAAGGTTAAACTCCATTGCAGAAAGCTCAAGGTTTGCAGGAACAAGGTCTACACCTTCCTCGTGGTGCAGAACACCGACCATAGGGTCATTCATCGTCTCATTTATTACATCTGTGAGTTTCGTTGCAAGCGTGATACCCAAGCTGTCCGTATCCTGCCAACCGAGACAGGTCGTTAAATCGCCCTGCGGGTCTGCGTCAATGAGCAATACTTTCTTTCCCTGCATAGCAAGACCGACTCCGAGATTTACCGTAGTGGTTGTCTTTCCAACTCCGCCTTTTTGATTGCATATAGCAATCGTTTTGCAGTTCGACACTTTGTGCGTCCTCCTTTCGTAGTATTCATAGCCATCGCAGTATGGCTATGTACTTGACCGGCTCATTTCCTAACCGGTCAGACAATATTTGTTCTCAACACCCCTTGCCGAGCAAACGCTCACGGGAAGTCACTAAGGAACAGACAGCTCATCTGTATCATAGGAATTTCACCTCTGCCGGGTTCTCCGCCAGCTCCGTAGAGAAGTATCATTATCATTCTGACTGTCATCGCCGTAACAGGGGCAACCTGTCACTTATACCGGGAGTTCTCGCTGTCCTGCAAGGCAGAAGTCAAGGCGTACCCGATAAGGTGGCTATCATCAGAAATAAAGTCTTAGTGACCTGTGTATTCAGTTTTCAAAGTACAAGTGAAAGGCTTCCGTTTTCGTGGTTCGGAATTAACCCCTTCACTTGTTTGAAATGGGAGAGCGTTTTTGGGGGGTGTTTTTTCAAAATTTCTTAGAAATTTTTTTGAACGCAAAAAAGCCGCCTATTTTCCTCAAATTAGAGGTCAATAGACGGCTGATAGAAATGTTCATAATTTAGATGTTTATTTTGTTCTTAATAAATGGTAAAGTCCTGTTCAAGAGCTTTCATCAAGCACGCTCTTTCACATTTATATATATTTGATTTTGAGCTTTCTTATCTTGGCAGAAAGCACTTTGCAAAGAACATCGTCAACTCCATCGGTGTATCTACCTTGTGCAATTAGGTTGTTCTTCAAGCGAACAAGGGACTGAATAGTTTGTCTGTATTCATCATCGGAAAGATATAAATGATATTTCGCTTCTCTCAAAACAACCACCTCCTGTACTGCAATTATATAATAGGAAATGGCATAGGTGTAGTTTGCGAATAATCCTCCATTATCGAAAAATGAACGAATTAACAGGGTAACGACCGCCTTTTCCATTAGCAGGATTTTTGGCTCGATTTTTTTCGCCATTAGCAGAGAGGGCAATTTCATTAGCAAAACAGCGATTTTTTTGCTAATTCTTATTAGCAAGCCGTCCACCTGAAAGGCGGACGACATTAGTCCTAAATTCCATTAGCAGACGGAGAATTTGCTAATGAAAATTTGTGATTTTTTCGTTTTTGCTGTTTCTTCGTAAAAATGAAAAAACGCCGGAAACCCTTGATTTTACTGGGTTTTCCGGCGGAGTTTTTGGCGTTCCCGAGGTGATTCGAACACCCGACCTACCGCTTAGGAGGCGGTCGCTCTATCCAGCTGAGCTACGGAAACATCTTTAAAATCTATTCAATTTTGGACTTAAACTAACTCATTGTCAATCACTTTTGCTCCAAAGGCGGTCGTTGTAACTGATTCTTAGGAGGCGGACCCTCTATCCAGATGAGGTACAGGGACATTTGTGAAATATCTTGGTTTTTGTTTGAAATTGCTAGGAATAAGGCCTAAGGTGAGCGAAGGCTGAAAAGACCTGTAGTATATCCTTTTAACTGCAAGGATAACTGTAAAATATCCCGTATCCAATCAGAAACGTAATTTCTACTTGTTTCTGGCTTGTATACAATCTTATTATGGGATAAAAATAAATGCCGTCTTTAGTATTATACCATAATCTTTTATAATGAAAAGATGATAAACGCAAAAATTAAACGGATATAATTCGAAATAATCAGCTTCTGCATGAGAAAAGCAGAACAGTAAGAGTATACACCGTTCTGCCTGTTTTTAAACATCAGGATAGGGAATGCTGTCTCGCATTGTTTGGCTGAGGACGAAGGCCGGGAATCCACGGCAGTAAAAGCATTAGGATTTGACGTACGAGAATAGCGGATAGCGCCAGTATTGCGGTCAGGATAAGGAGTCGAAAGGATAGTAACGTGATATGAAGCAGATTATGAAATAATAGAATGGCTAATATGAATCCTGCAGTCATGCAAATGCAGATCAGCGTCCGCAAACGATTCAAGGGACGTGAGGAATGGTATACAGCCAGCATGGAAATAACTGCAACACATACATACATCATTGTAACCGCCTCATCATAGCGGATGGAAAAGCCGTCACTCATGAACTCAATAGCCAAAAAGCTGTATACAATGGCAATCGCGTTGGGTAGCGCATTGCGGAGTACGGTGGAAAGAAAATCACCATTCACTTTCCTGTGATCCGGTTCCAGCATGGTAAGGAAGGATGGAAAGGCTTCTATTGCAAGATCAATCAGGGTTATCTGAATCGGGATGAATGGAAAAGGAAGATTCATAACAATACAGAGGACTGATAGCAGGATGGAATATATGGTCTTAATAAAGAACACTCCGGCAACTCTTGTCGCGTTATTCACCACGCGGCGTCCTTCCTTCAGAATCATCGGCAAAGCTGAGAAATCGGAATCCAGCAATACAATTTGTGACATCTGCTTAACAGCATCACTCCCCTGTGCGATTGCAATACTGCAATCCGCTTCCTTCAATGCAAGCATATCATTTACACCATCACCACTCATTGCGACTGCGTGACCCTTTTTCTGCAATGCCTGTACAAGCAGCTTTTTCTGTAACGGAGTTACCCTGCCGAATACAGCATACTGTTCAGCAAGCTGCTCAATAACGAATGGATCATCACCGATTCCACTCATATCCAGACAGGCATTCCAGTTATGAAGTCCTGCCTGCCTGGCGATAGCGGAAACCGCAGTTATATGATCACCGGATATGATTTTGATATTCACATCCTCCTCCCGAAAAAACTGCAGCGTTTTTTCTACATACGGACGTATGGTATCGGTAAAGATGACAGCATACAAGGGTTGGATGATTGGGAGTGGCGCATCCTTGTCAACCACCTGAGCACATCTGCCGATTACAACCATTCGCTTACCTTCTTCCATAATAGCAGAAAAGGAAGTATCCAGCTTCTCCAGCAGCTTTTCCGGCGCTCCCATAACCAGAGAACCATAGCCTTCAAAATATGCGCTGCTCCATTTGCGAAGCGAGGAAAATGGAATCCTCGCTTTCGGCTCATGTACCGCACAGGGACTGATCTGCGCACAAAGCGCCTGATAGGTTGCATTGTTATCGTCGCTGTAGTGTAAAAAGGAGCGAATATATTCCATATCTGTTTCCGCTTCATCGCAAAGGGGAAGCAGCGCTTCCACCTTTAAATCTCCGGTGGTAATGGTTCCTGTCTTATCCAGACACAATGTGTCGACATTGGCCAGTGTTTCCAGTGAATACAGATCCTGTATAAGAACCTTATGCTTTGCCATGCGGCTTACTCCCGCCGCCAGGGATACACTGATCAAAAGAACAAGACCCTTGGGAAGCATTCCCAGCAATGCAGCGGAGCTTGTGATAACACTTTCCTGTATGGAATCTCCCCGAAATCCCCAGGCCTCCAGAAACAACAAAATACCTAAGGGAATAATTGCATAACCACTCAACCTTGTAATACGCTTCATGGCATTTAACAGCCGGGAATTAACTGCACGGACTTCCTTTACCTCACTGGCGATACGATTTGCGTAATTCTCCTCACCGACATGGATAATCCGTGCATAACATTTTCCGGATATTATGGAGCTTCCGGATAAAAGCTGATCCTTTTTGCGTTTATGAATGGGATCGGATTCACCACTTAATAAGGCTTCATTAACTTCAGCCTCTCCCTGTATAAGGACGGCATCACAGACAATCTGTTCACCGCTGGACAGAACCATGATATCATCCACAACGAGATCCTGAACATCTACACTGCATACTACACCATCCCGCATGACGGAAACCTTTTGCCGCATAAGCAGGGAAAGGTCATCTACCAGTTTCTTCGCATGCAGCTCCTGCAGAATGCCAATTACGATATTGCAGATAATCACAGCTAGAAAAAATAAATTCGACCAGGCATTTACCAGCACCAGTCCCAGTGCAATCAATATATTAAGCAGATTAAATAGGGTGCATATGTTTTCTTTGAAAATCTGCCCGTGAGTCTTCGTAATAGAATGCGATACGCTGTTTCTCTGATGATTTCTTATGCGTTCTTCTACCTGCTTCTGTGTAAGTCCTTTGATGGCTGTGTTCGTAACTTCCATTTCATCACCTAAACTTTCTTTATTGTCTATTATGGCCAATAATCGTTAAGATTCTTTTCGTATCTTCTTAAGAATGTATAAACTTTTTGTTATGTGAGAGGAAATTTGTTGTTTTCTTAAAAAAAACAAAAATTAAAGTGCATAAACACAAAGTCTTTGGCAATTCTGTTATAATAAACTTGTATATATGAGGTGAGTGGAATGAATAATGATAAGAAAGCAAGGCGTCGGCATCAGAGAATCTGTGAAGTGCTCCAGGAGCAGGAGCATATGCAGGTTCTTGAGCTGTGTGAGCTGTTTCATGTCTCACCGGCAACTATTCGAAACGACCTGACAGTACTAGAAAAAAAGCAGCTGCTGAAACGTATTCCCGGTGGTGCGGTAAGTATTGGAAGAATGCCGCAAAATACTATTTTTTCTGCCAGAGAATCGCTCCATATGGATCTGAAGGATAAGATGGCCGACTACGCCGTTGCGCATCTGATCAAAGAAGGGATGAATGTTGCATTGGATGCCGGTACAACCTGTTGTGCTATTGCAAAGAAGCTGGCAGACGCATCCTGCCGCTGTACGGTTATCACCTATTCTCTTCCTGTAGCCAATGCCCTTGTTCATTGTGAGCATATAGAGGTGTTTTTAATGGCCGGACGGCTGGATAAGAAGCACGAATCGTTCCATGATGATGTGGCAGTTGAGGCAATGAAGCGAATGAACAGTGATGTATTTTTTCTTTCACCCAACGGAATCGATCCGATTGCCGGAATCACCAGCTCTGCAACCGATGAAAATATAATGAAGCGCATGATGCATGAGCATACAGAGGAAACAATAGTTTGTGCAGATCACAGCAAGTTTTTCAAAAAGGCATTTAAAACGATCTGTCAGCTGTCAGATATCAAGGGAATTTTGAGTGACAGTGAGCTGAGCGGAGAGATACAGCAGAAATACAGTACTATGGGCGTACGCTTGTATCTGGCAGAGAAATAAGATCGATATGAAGCTGTGGCTTCTGATGAAATGAACTGTTTCAGGAAAACAAAAAGGGAATCCGCCAATTGTGTTAACAATAGAATACGGATTCCCTTTTTCATGACACATTCTTAAATGAGAAAGCAGCCGCAAACGTTTGCATTCCTCAGTATTCATAATCAACAGTTGCACTGCCACTTCGCACGGCATGAATATAAGGCTTTACCTTTTCTACATGGTAGGTGTTTTTCTGATAGTCCTCCAATGCCTGCCGATCATCCACCACAAGCTCCAGAACGACATCATAAGAACGCTGGGAATGCAGATAGTCAATTCCGACCTGCACCTCACGCAGAAATGGAATCTGCTCCTTCATGGATAAGAACAATGCCTTCACTTTCTCACATTGCTCGATGGAATTATCCTTCATTTTCACAAACAGTATGTGCTTTACCATAACTTCCTTTTCCTCCTTATGATTTGAATTTTACTTCGATGCTGTACTGCTCTTTGATTTCCGGTATCATATTGAAGAATTTACGGATTGCGGATTGCGATTTTGTCGCCGCCTCACTGAGCAGCCCGTTTTCCACTGCTTCATCCGCTACCTTATCCTTCTGCTGAGTTGCAAATGCCGTATAATCCTCAATGCTGATCGGATTGAAAATATTCTTTGTTTCATCATATACCTCTATGCTCTTCTCATCGATGATATTACTCAGAATTTCAACCTCCGGCAGTAAAACGGTTATCGTTTTTCCTTTTACATCAACCTCGGCCTGATCCATTCTCACACCGGCCTTCAGCTGTCCTGCATACGTAAGCAGAAAGCTTTTTTTTGTCAACGGGATATTCCATCCGTTTAAGGTCAGTGAATTCTCAAATTTCCCCACCTTCGTATAATTATATTCCATGACGGCAAGGTCATTGACCTCCTGCAGCTGCTGTGTCAGTGCTGTTGATGTGATTTTCGGTTCACTTTGTTTTCCTCCGAAAACGGTTCCTGCAAAGAAGATGACCGCAGCCAGTATACAGATGGCCACAACGCCGCCGATAGCTTTCTTTGTTTTCCCAAGGGTATCCAGTATTTTCATTCTCTACCTCCCGCTATAGGTAAAATTATATCATATTTGACAGATGAAGCCTATATGCGATATTCTTACATTTTTCTTTCTGCCGAACCTGTGTTTAGCCCGCAGCTTCATTATGAATGCCGGTGAAAATTTCTTATGTTTTTTTTGCAGTACAAGCTTTCTTTTCCTATCTGTTCGTGATACCATAGGGATACGCATGGAGGGATCGTATGCTTTTTTCTATTAAATATGTACATAGACTAAAATGGAATGGTCTGTATCAATCATTGATGTGGAGCTGCTTTGGTATAATGTTTATGCTTCTGTATCCGGTTAGTCCGGATTTGATGACGTTTATCGGAGGCGTTATGCTGCTGTTTCAGGGTGTACCGCAGCTTATTTTATTTCTGGAGGAGGACGAGCGTTTTCTGATATCACTACTATCCCTGGTAGAGTGTCTGCTGGTCAGCTTTCTGGGGGTGTGGATGCTGACGAATCCGGAGGAGGTTTATGACACACTGCCGGCTGTTCTGGCCTTTGTCACCTTTCTGCATGCTTTCAGCAATTTGATTATTACAGGTAGAATACGGCATCTGGAATATTCAAAATGGTGGATTGCTGCGCTTGTTACAGCTGCGAAGATGACAGCTACAGCTGCACTTGCCGTACGATTTCATTTACATAGTGAATTTATGGTTGTGGGAACCGGAATTTGTATGCTTCTGGATGCTGCTAGTGATATTTGGATGTGGAAAAAGCTGGAGGCATTGATCATTCAGGATATGGGAATATAATGTGCGGAGATCCCGCACTTTTTTTGAATCATTTTCAGAGCGTTAACAACTTCAAATTGTTCAATGCCTTTGTAATGCTGTATTCTAAACGTTTTAGAAACCCCTTTTTTAGGGGTATTTTTCGTATCTTCACTATTCTTTAAATGTGATAATATGTAGAAGTAAAGGGAAGGACAGTGCCAAAACAGGCAGAAGCTGGAGGAAGAAGAGAAGTAAGGAGAGCTGAGTCATGTGTGTAAGAAGATATGAGGATAACTGGGGGGGGGAGCTGAAGGGGAAGCTGATGGAGCGGGATGTGCTGGAGGTGCTGTCGTTCAGTGCATTTGCACAGGATGAAAGCGACCTGGAGGAGAAGCTGCGCTACTGTGGAGAAAAGGATATCCACATACAGGTGAAGGATGCACGGATAACACCGGACGTGTATCTGGACATCCTGTATCTGATGAAGCGGGAGGAGAAAAAGAAGCGGGAAGAGCTGAAGAAGGCGCAGTATGAGGGGATCGTGAAGGCGCTGGAAAAGAAGAAAGAGGGAGCGGGGAGCTATGGAAGACCGC
>OBVC01000211.1_pt1 | contig 39596 bp, 28 predicted proteins | sample 1494991 | NCBI WGS metagenome assembly OBVC01 (sample SAMEA2579955, study PRJEB22360) | human gut metagenome
TGACGGAGCACACAAGGAAGGCAAATGGGCTGGTATGTGTGGAGCAATGGCTGGAGAAGAATATGCGGTACCTGTACTTCTCGGTCTTGGACTCGATGAATTCTCCATGTCAGCTACACAGATTCTGAAGGCTCGTAAGATGGTTACCAACCTGAGTAAGAAGGAAATGGAAGGTCTTGCTGAGGAAGCACTGAAGCAGGCGACTGCTGAAGATGTTCTTGCACTTGTGAAAAAAGCAGTGGAATAATATTTATAAATGGAACCGGATGGCAGACTGCTGTCCGGTCTTTTTTATAGTGAAACAGACTGAATTTCTAGTGAAAAATACGAACGGTACTGCAGCTTTTGCTGTATCAAATGTTCAGACAGCGTATGAAATCGCTAAATAGTATGTAAAAAACTGCATTTATAGACACTTGTATCGACAGAGTGTTTAAAAACATATATGATTGTGATATGATAATACCATGAAAACAGATAAGTTAGAGAGCTTGTATACACACATTGAAGAAAAAAGAGTCCTTCGTGATTTTGAAGGCATTTTTCATTATGCCTCCCTGTTATACACAGCCAGCAGGGAACAAAACAATGACCATTATTTGATAATCAGCTGTTATTTTCTAGGCAGCTCCTATTTCAACACAGGTGTTTATGATAAAGCAATGAAATATCTGCAGGAGGGAATTCGCATCGGAGAACATGCGCCCTATCCATTTTTTCAGATGATGTGCTATAATCTGGCAGGGATGGTGAGTGGAACGCTTGGCGATGATATCATGTCGGTTGAATATATGCTGAAGTCCTATTATATCGCTTTGGATCATCAGGAGCTCGGGTATCTGTATATCATTTTAAACAATCTGGGTGTACTCTTTTTTAACCTTGGTTATTATGAAATCGCAAAGGAATATTTCACCAATGCCTTTGAAGAGCGCGGAATCGGTAGCTATAATGATCTTAAAATCAATGATGGCTTCAATATCATCAATCTGATGGGGACAAGCATTTATCTGAAGGATGATCTTGAATATGAGCGCTGGCTGATCTGGTACCGAGAATTTCAAAAACGATTTCAGATCGTTACAGTAGAAAATGATTATCAGATGTATCAGGTTCTCTTGTGTGCCCATACGCAGGATATAGCAAGGCTGCGTGCTGAAGTGGTCCGCTTTCTGGAAATTGCCGGCAGAGAAGAGGATCGTTTGCATACGTTTAAAAATCTTCTTAAGGTATTTAAGGTCTGCATGCAGTTTCAGGAACAGAAGCTTTCCTCACAGATTTTATATGAGCTTCAGCTGATTCTTCAGGATTATCCGAATTATCAGAATCATTCCGAGCTTAAGGAATGTCAGGTCATTTATGCGAACACGTTTAAAGCTGAACAGGAGCGTCTACAGGCGCTGGAGGAGTATTATGATATTCGGCAGCTGGAGCTTTCAGCTGCACACAACAACATGAAGAATACGCTGCTGTTAAAGATAGACATGGAACAGCTGCTGTATGAACGTAATCAGATTTTAAAGGAAAACAGGGAGCTGGAGCGTCGTTCTGAAATAGAGGAATTCACAAATGTCATGAATAAAACGGCGTTTCGGACACATGTGAGTGCAGAGCTTGAAACCATGCATCAGGATCAGTATGTCTGCCTGCTGGTCATTGATATTGATAAATTTAAAAGCATCAATGACACCTTCGGTCATCTTGTCGGTGACCAGGTTCTTCTGCATGTCGTTAAGGTGTTGAAGGAGGTTCTTCGCAGCAGCGATTTCATCGGTCGCATCGGCGGTGATGAGTTCTGTGTGTTTATGAAGAATATCCTTTCTCTGCCCTATCTGTATGAGCGTCTGGATGAGATTTTAGATCGCCTGGTAAATACAAGAATCGAGGACAGACAGGTCCTGAGTGCCAGTATCGGTGTATGTATGAGCAATCATATCTGCAGGTATGATGAGATATTCCAAAAGGCGGATGAAGCGATGTATCACGCAAAGCACGCCGGTGGAAACTGTTATGATATTACAGAATTGAGTACATGACAAGATATTGCTAAAAATGACAAGATATTTTATATTTGATACTGTATACTATGTACTGTAGTCGGCAGATATGCCGCTTAATCACAAAGTTATCAGAAGGAAAACAGCCGCGGTAAACCCCGGACATGAATGCAGTTCAGCGGTTCTTCAATGATGGAGCGATATGAGGATCGTCTCTATTGCTGATAATCTTGTATAAAGAAATGATTCTTACGATCCCTTTCAAGAATCATTTTTTTTATTTTTCACGCGTTTTCAATTTGTCTGTGATGTGATAGAATGATTCCATGAGAGCGGGGATGAGAATGAGAAAAAAAAGACTATGCGGAATCGTGTGCCTGTGTCTGGTGCTGAGTGGCGGATGCAGTGCAGCTGAGCCAAAGGAGGAGAAAAAATCCTCACAGTATTTTCTATTTGCCACACCTTTATCTACGCATACGCTATGGCAAAAGGCCAGAGAAGGGATGCAGGATGCCTGTACGGAGCTGGAGGTGCATTGTGACTGGAAGGGACCTATTAAAATTTCCACCGATGATATGGTGGATGTCATCAATACAGGTCTTTTAAAAAAAGCAGATGGCATAATCACACAGGGGGTCATCAGCAAGGAGCTGATCCAAAAAGGAAATGACAAGGGTATCCCCTTTGTCCTGGTGGATTCTCCTGTTGAGGGCAGCAGTCCGCTAACGACGATCAGCAAGGACTTTGATGAGCAGGCCAGACTTCTGTTAGCCGATATCGAAGAAAAGCTGGGTAAGAATAAAATGCTTCGCATCGGCATTCAGGTCAGTGATTTGAGCTTTGACCTTGCAAGGGATCAGATTGCATCCATTGAAGCTGTATTTGCACAGCATCCCGGCGGCTTTGAGATTGTCGCAAAAAGTGAATCACGCAGTGACCAGCTCACCTCCCGCAACGAGTGGATCAAGGTGCTGCAGAAGGATACCGGTATGAATGTTTCCATCAACCTTGCAGGGGAGAATGCAATCGGCTTTGTGGATGCAAGCGAATATATGGACAATCGCGATACGATTCTTGTGTACGGCGTTGATGATATGAAGGAAACACTGGAGCTGATACGGGAGGGGAAGGTGGAAGGCAGTATTGTGACATCCTTTTATCAGTACGGATATGAATCGGTACATATATTATATGATTATGTTACCAGGGGAGTACGGCCGGAAAAGGAGCGGATTCCTTCCTATCTTGTGCTCGTTAACAGGAAGAATCTGAATACCTATGCATCCGCTTTGCAAAAGGAGAAAATGCATGTGGAATAGATCGAAAAGCTTTCGCAGTAAAATCATGAACTACAATCTCATGCTGATCGTGGTGATGGTACTTGTCTGCACGACCTATGTACTTATCAATGATCGAACGATAAAGAAATTCAATTCCACCTATACCACCTACAATGAGCTGAATCAGTTTTATGACAATTTGAAGAATCTCAACGATGCGTTACAGGTGTACCTGTATTCTCCAGATGATCAGAATTATAAGGATTTTCACAGATATCGCACAGTTCTGCAGGGGAATGTGGAAAAGGTAAAGGCGAGTCTGAAAAATCAGGATCATGTCTGGCGTTTCGAGCTGCTAAACAATATGGTGGATGGCTATATGGCGCAGGCAGAGCTGGTCATCGCTTCCGATCTTCAGCAGGAAAAGGAGTTCAGTGCGAAGTATCAGGAGCTGCTGTATGAATATGATCTGATCAATAAGACAGCTAGTGAATATTATGGCCTGGCGACGCAGGATATGCAGCTGCAAAAGGCGGCAGTCAACAGCAATCAGAAGACCATGCAGCTGGTGTCGCTGTTCTTTATCCTCTATCTGATTGTATGGATGATCTATTTTTCCATATCCACTATCAAATCCATCACCGATCCTCTGGAAAAGGTAATCAATAATATGAACCGTATCAAGAAGGGAGCATATGACCTTACGCAGATTTCCAATACGAATAAGGAGATGAATGTGCTTTGTCTTGCCCTGGAGGATATGGCGGACAGTATCGAAAAAAACATCCAGTATGAAAATGAAAAGGCAAGGCTGGAACGCAGGGTTCTGGAACAGCAGAATGACAATCTGCGAAAGGATGAGCTGCTTGCCCAAAGTGAGCTGCGTATTTTACAGAATCAGATCAATCCGCATTTCCTGTTCAATACACTGAATATGATTTATAAAAAGGCGTACAGTGAGGGAGCCTATGAAACAAGTGAGCTGATGGAAAAGACGAGCCAGCTGCTTCGCTACGGTCTTGATAATGCAAGTAAAATCAGTTCTCTGAAAAAGGAAATCAAGGCAATTTACAACTACAATTACATACAGGAAAAACGATACGGTGACAGAATCCGCTTTCTGATGGATATCGAGGAGGATTTACCGGATATCCCGATGCCCTCCATGGTGCTGCAGCCGCTTGTGGAAAATGCGGTGTCACACGGCTTACAGGATATTATCGAGGATGGAGAGGTTGTGATTGAGGTAAGCCGTCTCAATGATGAAATCATGATATCTGTCAGTGACAACGGTACCGGTATGCCTGCGGATGAGCTGGAGAAGCTTATTCTGAACGATTTCCGCATGAGCAGTGATGAACGCTCTCATCTTGGGCTTTATAATGTTACAAGGCGCCTGAAGGCCTTCTATGGCGATGGGGTACGTATCATTGTCAACAGTCTGGAGGAATGCGGATTTGAAATCAATATACAGATTGATTTGAAGGAGAACGGATATGTATAAAATCATGATCATTGAGGATGAACAGATTGAGCGGGAAACGCTGTATAAGATCATTCAGGAGGGTTTTCCGGAATGTCAGGAGCTGTATGCTGCGAAAAATGGTAAAGAAGCACTGACCCTGTTTGAAGAGCATCATCCGGATATCATATTAGCCGATATCAATATTCCGGGTATCAATGGTCTGGAGGTGATTCGCCGCATTCGGCAGACAGCGGGGGAAGTGGAGTTTCTGATTTTATCCTCCTATAATTACTTCGAATATGCACAGGAGGCGATTCGTCTTGGTGTGGAGGATTTCATCTTAAAGCCGTATACGATTGATCATTTAAAGGATGCTCTGCGAAAAACGATGGAGCAGTTACAGCAGAAGCAGAATGAAAAAAAGCATCAGAGTGATCTGCTGGAAAAAATAGAAAGGATTCCTCCGGTCGTGGAAAATGAATGTCTGTTTGCCATATTGTCGAATGAGGATGAGCTGGTGCTGCGCAAGAATCTAAGACTGCTCAGTCCGCGCATCTGCAGCGGTTTCTGTTTCATCATCCGATCCTCTCATTACGATCAAACCTATATGGAAAAGGTGTCCGCAGGCTTCATACAGCTGGGCTTTCGCTGCCTGAAGGAGCTCTTTCATGAGCTGCAGATTTTTTATATCCTTGCAGAGCGGGCTATTCCGCAGGAGGATTTGCAGCATTTGGAGAGCTATATCACTGCATTGCAGTCGGATAGCCTTGAATTTGGTATCGGACCGATTGTAAATGACATTGCGCTGTTTCACCATTCCTTCCAAATAGCAAGAGATCGCATCGGCATTCAGGAGCCGATCTGTTCTCAGCTTCTGCAGGACAGCAGTGATGATTGCAGGGTGGATATCGATCTGGATAAAATTGTTGCACGTTTTGTGTCCATCTTTCAGAAAATGGATGAGGAGGGTCTAAAAAGGGCAGTCCATCAGCTCTGTCTGACACTGATTCCTCATGAGCGCAGGCAAATCGTTCAGGAGGTGGCCGATTTGTTTGAAAGGCTACGTGATACATTGCAAAAGGAATATGCGGATATCGATCTGCAAAGGATAGAAATAGCACCGCTGCAAATCAGTACGAATATTCATCAGGAGGTGCCGCTGTATCTACATATGCAGATGCATCGACTGTATGATCCCATTGTTGAGGAGCGCTTCCGTAACACCAATCAGCTGGTACGTCAGGCAGTCCGCTATATTGATGCCAACTACCGTAAACAGATCACCCTGAGTGATATGGCGGATGCATTGCAGGTTTCACCGTTTTACCTGAGTAAGCTGTTGAATAATTCTCTGCATAAAACCTTTACCGAGCTTGTCAGCGAGCGGCGGGTGGAGGCGAGTAAGGAGCTGTTGAAAAGCGGTAAGCGAATCAAGGAGATTGCTTATGAGGTCGGCTTTCAGGGACAGAATTACTTCACAAAAATATTTAAGAAGTATACCGGTGTAACACCGAAGATGTATAAGAATTCCTTCGACGACAAATAGGAAATAAAAGGAAACTGCAAATAATTGCTAAAGATAACAAGAATTTACTAGTTTAACAGTTATATAATAACATTGCAGATAAAAGACCAATTTAACAATCATAATTATATCTGCAATACCATAATGGTAAGGCTGTTACCAGCCGGCCTTACTTTAATCCTTTTTCTTTAAAAAAACCATGTTTCTCCCAGAACATGGTTTTTTTATGCCAAGCGTAAAAAGAAAAGCAATATCCGAATGGGATGTATTCCACAAGCGAATATTGCATATTCATTCATTGTTCAACCGACTTCAAAATTCATGTATGCACAATGCTGTTTTCATAAACAGGTATTGCGGTATCTCTTTTTATTTGGTCAGCTCCAGAAATTCATCAATACGCTGTGCGCATGTATCCAGACAGCTTGTCCAGAATGCTTCATCACACAGGTCGATATCAGCCATCGCTGCAACATCTTCAACACTGGATACCGTTGTTGCTTTTAGAAGCTCACGGTATTTTGGTACGAAAGCTTCTTTCTCTTCCTGATACTTCACAATCAGTCCCCGTGCAAACAGAGCTCCGAATGCATATGGGAAATTGTAGAAGCTCAAACCGCTGGAATAGTAATGGGACTTGCAAATCCACATATACGGATGCAGATAGTCGGGATCCAGACCGTCCCCATATGCCTGCTTCTGTGTTTCGATCATGATGGCTTCCAGCTCGTCCGCAAACATAAAGCTGTCTTTGCGCTTTTCAAATACTGTCTTTTCAAACAGGAAGCGGGAATAGATATCACAGATAACCTGTGTCAGATCCTGCAGCTGATTTTCAATCAATGTGATTTTTTCCTGACCCTTCGCCTCCTCGATTGCGGCATTCATAATGATGTTTTCATTGAATGTTGAAGCAGTTTCCGCAACCGGCATGGAATAATCGGTATTCAGGGGACGGTGATTCTCAATCATCATACCGTGATAGGCATGTCCCAGCTCATGGGCAAGCGTAACGATATCACCAAGCGCACCGTCATAGTTCGTCAGAACACGGCTCTGTTTTACGCCGCTTAAATTAGCACAGAAGGCACCGCCGACCTTTCCCTTGCGCGGGAAGAAATCAATCCAGCTTTCGTCAAAGGCACGCTCCATCATATCTGCCATATCCTCTGCGAAAGGACGGAAGTGCTTCAGCAGGTATTCCTTTGCCTCCTCTATACGATAGGTTTTTGTTTCCTCACCGAGTGGCGCAAACAGCTCATACCAGGGAAGACCGTTCTTATATCCGAGAAGCTCTGCCTTGCGTCTGAGATAGGCATGAAATTTCGGCATATAGGATTGCATGGTATGCAGCAGGGCATCCAGCGTTTCCTGCTTCATGTGCGCATTGTGCAGTGTCATGGCAAGTGGAGAAGCAAAGCCGCGCAGCTCACATTCTGTCAAAACCTGTGCCTTGATGCTGTTTAAGGAAAAGGCAACGGCATCGCGTATTTTATCATAGGCCTTCAATTCTGCCTCATAGGCACTCTTGCGCACCTTTGCATCACTGTCATAGGCCATATTGCGAATCTGAGAAAGGGTGGAGACTTCGCCCTTATACTCTACCTCTACAATACTCGTCAGATATTCCTGCAGATTGGCCCAGGCTTCACCGCCGCTGATATTCATTTTGGATAATACATCCTCTACATCATCACTGAGCAGATAGGTACTGTCCTCTTTTATTGTATGCAGCAGGTAGCTGTATTCCTTCAGCAGTGCATCCTGTTCAATACACGCATCCAGATCCTCAATTTCTGCCACGTAGCGGTTGAACCTTGCATTTGCTTTCGTGATGCCGCTGAATTTCTGTGAAAACTGATTCATCAGCGAAACCGTTTTTCCATCCGATGTATTCGTGGACTGCTTCAGAGAAATAAAGTGTCCGACGCGATCGGCTAGTGTGTGGAATTCCTCCAGCAGGGACAGCATATCGTGTAAAGCTTTCACCTCGTTATCATGACACAGCTGCTCAGCAGCCTGTGTACAGCGTTGAATAACGGTATCCATTTTTTTGAAGTCATTGACAAAGGCTTCATCATAATATCCCTTGTATAAAACATCTAAAGACCATTCATTCATAAGTATCTACCTTCTTTCATCCTTTAGACAATACCCATATTATATCCCATCTATACAGGAAATGCACAGTTTTACAAAGCTTATTTCAGGAAACTGTGCAGTTGAGAGGATGACATGTAAAAAGACTCCACTTTTCATGGGGTCTCTTATGCAATTCAAACAGGAATACTCTGTTGTGCTGATTGCAATTTTTTTGGTATTTGTGACAGGTTGCAGGAAGGTGTTTTTATCCGTGTGTTCCAACGTGACGGCGTGAAAAGGTGTAAATTGCGTAGGCACATACCATAAGCACCGTGCTGTATCCGATGAATATCAGATTGTTGCCGGGGACGGCTTCAAACAGGGTCAGCGAGCCGAAGAGGAAAAAAATGAAGGAGCTTCCCACCTTGACCGTATCTTCACGAAGGTGAGAGAAGATCAGCTTGCCTGCAAAGATACCGAGTATATTCGCCATAATCAGCCCCAGTGATGCACCGAGGAAAATCGGAAAATGCTCACGCATGTGATCGGCGGCCAACGCAACGGTGGCGAGCTGCGTTTTATCACCAAGCTCTGCGATAACAAAGGTAAATGCAATGGATATTACGGGGATTTTCAATGCAACATGATGCCCTGCTTCTTCCTCGGTGCTGCAGCGAAGATTCATCAGTCCAAAAAACAGAAACATGGCACTTGCTGCCAGCTTGATCAGACGCATGGGAATCAGATCACCGATCAGATCACCGGCCAGTACGGAGACACCGCTGATGGCAAAGACACCGAGTATCATGCCGGCAATTACGGTTTTTACGGAGTAGCGGTTTGTCAGCGCCATAATCATCAGCTGTGTTTTATCGGCCATCTCCGCCAGAAAAACAAATAGAAATGTATGAAACAGCATAGGTTCACCTCTTTCAACTATATGCGTGGGAAGCAGGCGGTATGCAGGGAATATAAAAAAGATTTTCTTCAGAGCATGGTTGCATATTCTGAAGAAAATCAAGGGGAAAGCTAGGAAATATATGCGAGAATCAGCTTCATGGTGTTTTCCACACCATCATAATGCGTTCGTTCCATTCCATGGGATGCATGTACGCCCGGACCGATCAGTGCACCGCGGATATCACAGCCTCCGCGCAGTGCTGCGCTGACGTCGCTGCCATACATCGGATAAATATCAACGGCATAGCACAGCTTCTTTTCCTTAGCCAGCTCAATCAGCCGGCTGGTCATTTCATAATCATACGGTCCGCTGGAATCCTTGGCACAGATGGAAACATCCTGTTCACTGCAGGCCAGATCAAGACCGATACAGCCCATATCCACGGCTATCAGCTCACTAATGCATTCCGGTATGTGTGACATGCCATGACCGACCTCCTCATATGTGCTCATCATGAAAATAAGATCGTATGCAGGGGTGATGCTGTGTTCCTTCATATGCTGAAGGACGCCCATCAGGGCACTGGCACTGATTTTGTCATCCAAAAAGCGGGATTTGATAAAGCCGCTTTCCGTAATCTGAACCTTTGGGTCGATTGCCACAAAATCACCGTTGCAGATGCCGAGTGCTTCCACATCCGCTTTTGTTTTCACAACCTCGTCAATGCGGATTTCCATCTCATCGACCTCACGTTTTCTGGTCGACGCGTCTTTATATACATGCGATGCGGGAGAACAGGAAAGTACGGTACCGCTATATACCCTGCCATCTCTTGTATGAATGCGGCAGTATTCCCCATCCAGTGTGGGAATGATCGGGCCGCCGATGTTGGTGACTGCCAGCATACCGTTGCTTTTGATGGAGCGTACCATCAGCCCAAGTGTGTCGCAGTGCGCACAGAAGCCGATTGTTTTTTCACTGCTGGAGCCCTTTACATAAATCAGAAGGTTTCCCTTATTGTTGCGCTTAGTCTGATAACCCAAGGCTGCTGCCTCGTCGGCTACAAGGTCAATTGCCTTTTTTGTATAACCGGTTGGGGAGTCCGTCCCCAAAAGTCTTGAAGCAAAATCCAATACGTATGTCTTATCCATTTGTCTACCTCACTTACTTATAGAAACGCCGTCGTTTCCGTCAATCTCGCTGACTCTGACCCGAATGACCTCACGCAGGGAGCTGGGAATATTCTTTCCTATATAGTCAGCGCGAATGGGAAGCTCCCGATGTCCGCGGTCCACCAGCACAGCAAGCTGAATTTCCCTGGCTCTACCATAGTGCATGATCGCATCCATCGCAGCCCGTACGGTTCTTCCCTTGAAGAGTACATCATCCACAAGGATGACCTTTTTATCCTTTACCGGCAGGGATTCCATCGGCAGGGGATAGGGCTTTTCCCGATCATCTCTCCAATGCGATACATCCAGGGCAAAGCAGGGAACACTGATGTCCTCCACGTTGCATATAATGTCTGCCAGTCGTCTGGCAAGAATTTCTCCTCTTGTCTTGATACCGATTAAGACGATATCCTCTACGCCGCGGTTATGCTCGATGATTTCATGCGATATGCGGATGAGAGAACGTTTCATCTGGAGCGCGTCTATGATTTCCTTTGTTTCCATGTACTACCTCCTGACGTACAGCTACTATAAGTATAGCGGTTCGTCTTCGTTTTCGCAATCATTTCCAAGGATTTCACGTAAAATCGAGGCTGTATATTCCTCATACAGCTGCGTATTGTTTTCCGCCCTTCTCGTGTACAGAACATAGACCGGAATATCCTGCAGATAGAGGATGGTAAAGAAATCCCGCAGGAGGGCGTCACAGACAGGCTTGTTTTGAGCACAGCCAAGCGGATTGATGAAATAGGAGGAAATCAGCTGTCCGTTTCTGCGGCAGGGTCCCTTGCGGAACAGGTCCAGACATTCATCCAGTGTTTCCAGTCGCCGATAGCCGTATTCATCGCTGACATTATCCAGATAAAACAAATGTGTAACCTTGTGAAACTGCAGGGTATTTGCATGCTGAATAAGCGGCAGAATCTGATACAGCTCCTGATTTTCCTGTATCAGAAACAGGCTGTCGGAAAAAGTGGAGAATACCGAGGTGATACGGGAATGTGTGATGTTTTTCAGGGCACCGATTTCTCCGCCGGTGCTGACAATTTCCTCATCCAGATAATGCAGGGTTCCATGATCATCATAAACGGGGGCTGCCGATAGCCCCTTCTGTTCACAGACTCGAAGACAGGCATCAAGCAGCTCACTTTTGCCGGTTCCGCTTTCTCCGGCAAAGACCAGTCCTTTCTTTGTATCACCCGCCTGCATCTGAAGCATGGAGGCATGAATGGGCAGATCGTGCTTCTCCATGCAGATTGCATTGTAAAGGGTCTGCAGCATATCCTTGAGATAGCGTATATGATGCATACGCGGGGTTCCGCTGACCAGTCCGATGGTGATCTGATTCGTTTCATCGTAATAGTAGCAGGCCTGATCCTTTGCGGAGGCTAAGGCAAAAATGAGAATGAAGTCCTGTTGCAGGGACAAGGCAGTGAGCGGATACAGGGCGGCGAGACAGACGCCCAGCTGTACGCATTCTCTGGACAGATAAACAATGCCCTTTTTATCCGCAATCGCAATACTCATTGCAAAAAAAGCATTTGCATCCATACTGATATCGCGGTAGATGAAGGTGGAGGAGCGCTCAATAGAAATATTGGCGGCATCCGGCTGCTGAAAGAGTGGTACATGATGCAGCTGTACCTGTGAAATAAAGGGAATCTGCTCCAGAGGAAGGTGTGCATAGGGATGGGATACCTCACATACACGCAGCTGCAGGGTAGCATCAAATCCAAAGGGCTGCATATGCAGCAGGCTGTTGTCCTTTTGCTTCAGGACGGCCATGTTCTGAAACAGGGTGTCCAGAGAAGGGTTTCGTGCTGCTTCACTGCTGCACAGACGAAATTTTGAAAGTGTCGCGGCATAGGTCAGAAATTCCAGCAGATACGGACTGGGGTGCGGCTGTGCGGTAAGCAGGGCGAGTACTCTTGCTTCCTCAATATCATAAGGATAGGCGTCTATCAGACGGCGCAGGTATTGCTCACCGTCACAATCCTGTGGAAATAAAAGTTCTTTTTTCATATGGGATCACCTGTTTGTAAGCTATGCGGCGGCTGTCGAAAAAAGTACAAATTTGCACAACAGTCAGCAGAGTGGCTCTATTCTACATCATACCGTTTTCTACAGCTTCAGATAGAAAATGCGGAGGTATGCAATCCACTGATGATTTTAAGGGGAAAAGCGGCTACAGAATGCATGTCTTCGCTGTATACGGTTATGGAGCATTTAAAAATCAGAAGGCATCGTTCGTTTTTCTTTGCTGATATGGGAATGAGATGCAAGAAACCGCTCATTTTTATAAGCAGCGAAAGAAATAACTTGTAATCGTTTGCTTAACGGAGAAAAGATATGCTGCCAGCATGCTTCCCTATGTCTTTCTCTTCCGCAAATGAGTAAGACAGCCATTGCGCTGTGAAAAGCGTTCAGAGGTCTATCGTAAGGTTGGATATAGAAAAAGACGCAGTACATGGGAGTATCCAAATGTATATGCGTCTTTGTTATGATAGCTTCAGCTGTGCATTATGCCATGCTGTTATAAAAGACAGCCTTATAAAAATAGCAATGAAATTCAGCTTGTGTAAGTATCTCTATTTTTGTACATGACCTTGTCAGACAGAGGCAGTGCGTTAGAACAAATTCATCAGCTCTTCCTTGCTCATGCTGGTGATGATTCCCTCGTTATTGTGAATAATGGAGTCGCTGAGGTCCTGCTTCAGACTCTGCAGCTGCATGATTTTCTCCTCGATGGTATCCTTTGCTATCAGCTTGACAACCTGTACATTGTTATGCTGACCGATGCGGTAGGCGCGATCCGTTGCCTGATTCTGTGCAGAAACGTTCCACCATGGATCAAAATGGATAACGACTTCCGCACTTGTCAGATTTAAGCCGGTACCGCCTGCCTTCAGGGATATCAGGAAGATGGGGGTATCATCACTGTTAAAGCTGTTTACCAGCTGCTGCCGCTGCAGCTTCGGTGTGCTTCCCTTCAACAGATAGTAAGGGATATCCTGGCGTATCAGCTCCTTTTCCAGCAGCGAAAGAAGCGAGGTGAACTGTGAGAACAGGAGAACCTTTTTTCCGGATTCCCGGCAGCTTTCAATAAACTCCATACAGGCACTGATTTTGGCACCGATACCGTTATAATTTTCATACAGCAGGCGCGGATCACAGCACAGCTGACGCAGTCTGGTCAGCATACTGAGAATCATGATTTTACTGTTTGCGAAGCCTTTTTCCTTAAAGCTTTTGTTAAGGTCATCCCGTATGAGGGATACATTGGCCATATATAATTTTCTTGTTTCTTCATCCAGCTCAATCAGCACGGTGTTTTCCACCTTTTCCGGCAGTTCCTTGAGGACATCCTTCTTCACACGCCGCAGGATAAATGGTTCAACCATACGTTTCAGCTCCTTCAGCATTCCCATATCGTTTTCCTTGACGATGGGCTGCTCATACTGCTTTTTGAAATAGGAATAGGTATACAGATAGCCGGGCATTAGGAAATCAAAGATGCTCCACAGCTCTGCCAGTGAATTTTCAATCGGTGTTCCGGTCAGGGCGAACCGATGGCGGGCCTGTATCTGCTTTACGCTGATGGCATTCTTGGTGTTGTGGTTTTTGATATACTGCGCTTCATCGATAATCTGATACTGGAAGGTAAAGTCCTCGTAGGCTTCAATATCCCGTTTTAAATAATCATAGGAGGTGATAACGACATCATAGTCCTTACAGCTGCGGATTTGTACCTTTCGCTCATCACTGGAGCCGCTGATAATGATGCTCGTCAGCGTCTTGGAAAATTTCTCAATTTCACTTTGCCAGTTGAGTATCAGCGAAGACGGGCAAACGACCAGTGACAAAGAATCTTTGCGCTGCAGCCGTTCATCCTCCAGCAGCGTGATCACCTGCAGGGTTTTACCGATACCCATATCATCTGCCAGTATACCGCTAAAGCCATAGGCAGCCATGGTTTTCATCCAGCGAAAGCCGGTTTTCTGATAATTACGCAGTGTTGACTTCAGCGCTGGAGGGACTGCAAAGTCACTGTCCTTGACATTGCGGATGCCGCGAATAATATCCTTGAAGGAGGAATCCCGGTCGACCTTGATCATATCGCTGTCCTTCAGACTGTTGTCAATATACAGAGAACGATATTTGGGAACCTTGATCACACCGCTGCTGATTTCCTTTTCACTCACGTGCATACCATCCAGAATTGCACTGAGCTCCTGCAGTGCACTATCCTCGATATTGACAAAGGAGCCGTTTTTCATACGGTAATACTTCTTATTCATACGATAAGAGGCAAGGACCTCCTGCAGCTCATTAACAGGGAAATCGTAGGTATCAAAATTAATTTCCAGCAAATCACTTTCAATGCGGACACCCATGGAGATATTGACACTCTCCTTGATCTGCAGCTTTTTAAATTTATCTGTAGCAAATATCTCACAGGTATTGCCAAGCTCCTTCAGCCCCTGATTCAGAAATTCATACATGGCATCCTGCGAATGCTCGATATAGGCAATGCCGTCCACTGCATCGATTCGGGTCATGTAACGGGTAAAGACAAGCCGTGTCGCAATTTCATCATTGAAATTTCTGGAGGTGGACAGGGCACTTGTGCTGAAAGCGTTGTATTCCTCATTTCCATAGCAGTACATCAGGCGTGCGGAAATCACATTGTGCTTGGGCATATCGATATACAGACGGCATTCCAGAGGAAGCGGTGCAAAGGCAGAGATATCCACACCTCTCAGCGGAATATACCGGCGTGTATTCATAATGACATTATTATAAAAGGTGGGCATGAGTTCACTGCTTAACAGCAGCGGTTTTTTCTTTTCCAGATATGTCTGCAGCAGGCGGCTGCAGGCTTTGGAATAAGCGGTATCACAGCGGTACAAAATATGATCCATTAACAAATATACATGGCTGCGGCCTTCAAATATGCGATAGCTCAAAGAGCTCAAGGCGATTTCATAGGAGTCATCCTCCTGTTTTTTAACTTCCATGGTAAGCTTTGGATTTTCATCCAGAAAGCGCATGTTGATCAGCATTTTTTCCTTCATGCGATGCATGATATCCTCACCGGCGTACAGCTGGAAAAATTCATCAAGCGCATCCGGTGTCATACACAGGTTTCGTGCCTGCGGACAGCGCTCCAGTGCATGGCGGTTCTGGAAATAGAGGACATCATGCTCATGGCGCAGCATAAAGTCAAGCAGCTTCTGACTTTCTTCATCAAAGCTTAAGCGGTTATGCAGAAACTCCAGCTCCTTGCCATAGCTTTTTTTCACATTGTGGCGGATATCGTCAAGAAACTGCGCAATATCCTTTACGATATAGCGCTTTGCATTCCCCACCTTCAGTGTCAGTGCCAGGATAGTTCGCTGACGAATCTCCAAAACAGGCTCGATATGTACCGCCTGCTTCAGATTCATAGCCAGCGAGGAATAGATGATTTGTTCCTCATAGGCATTCATAAGGGAAATGGCGTAGCTGTCATGCTGCTGAACTGCGGTATGTGCATCCGTCTCCTTCTGCTTCTTTTCATGCTCCTCATTCAGCTTTATTAAAACAGCCGTACAGTGCTCACATGACAATGTATCTTTCCCATGCTGCGGACAGCTGCATAAATGTGCGCGCACCGTTACATCATCCTTGTCGATGGACATGTTGACTTCCCGGTAGTTCTTTCCATCCTTAATGGTAGCGTTGATCATGATGATTTCCCTGGAAGAAAAATCATCGATATCCAGAGATACGATTCTCTGCTCATCCACCAGTCTTTTCGCTTTTTCATATTGTTCATCACTTCCGGCAAAATCCCGGATTTGTGCATTGGTAAACTCCATACATACACCCCTGCTTTCATCTTATTATTGTACCATCTTTTTCACGTAATTTGTCCCTGTATATGAAATGTTTTTCCATAAAGAGAAGATATGTATACCGTTCAGTGTTTGTAAAAATACGCCTGCTGCTTGCATTCAGACTGTGTCTGCGAAAAAAATGTTGTAAGGCAACAGTTGCTGAAGGTACCGGATATACATAAAGGATCAAATGACTAAGACGAGATTACACAAAGGTAAGTCAAAGCTGCTGTTTACAGTATGAAGCATGTATATACTGTGAGAGGATAGCATGTTAATAAACTTTTCGTTATGTTTCATAAGTATGAATGATATATTCCTCTATATTTCTTGTAGGTTTTATGCTACACTGTAAATACAAAAAAGGAGAGGTCGGCCTATGAGAAACTATATAAACAATACAATGCATTCAAATCTAATTCATCCGCAAAAGCCCCGGCCTTTCAGTAGCTCAACCGCTTGCTAGAAGCGTTTTTTCTTATGCTTTCATTCAATTATTAAGTAGTTTACAGCAGCTGAACACCGCTTGTCGGCGGTAAGCACTGCCTTGTTTTTGTTGTATCCGTTCCTGCGTATGATACAAAACAGCAGATACTTCTATTTGCTAATGAAAACAACAGCAGAACAAGAGCACCACCGGATCATATCCTTAAAGTACAGATAGCAATAGGAGAAAGAAAGGATATGATTATGACAACAAAAATGAAAACAGAAGCAGCAGCTATGATTAGCTGCTATGATCATAAAAAGAAATATGACATGTACTGTAAAAAGCTATTATCAAACAAGCAGATTCTCGCCTATGTGATGAAGGGCTGTATTCCGGAATACGCAGATATTCCACTGGAGGACATACCGTCCTATATCGAAATGTCTTCTATAAACACAGCAGAATGTGAATATATCGATGATCATCAGGTTGAGGTCACGGATGAAACCATACCGGGGGCACAGATCAAATACGATATTCAGTTCGAGGCGACAATCCCCATGAAGCAGAAGGAAGCCGGTAAGAGCACACCTGCGGATAAGAAAGTTCGCATGATCATCAATCTGGAAAGCCAGGCAAAGGATGATCCCGGTTATCCTCTGATCAAGCGTGCTTTGTATTATTGCAGTAGATTGATGGCAAGACAGAAGCATCCCAAGGATGGATTTCAGCATTCGGATTATGACAGGATCAAAAAGGTCTGTTCCATCTGGATCTGTATCGGTCATAACAATCAAAAGAATGATGTCATCAACACCTATAAGATACAGGAAACGTGTGAGACAAAGATATGGCATGCCGCAAGGGAGGATTATGACTTGCTCACAGCGGTCATGGTGTATCCAAAGAAGGAAGGCATACGAAAAGCGCAGGATATTCCAAATGCGGTAGAGCAGGAGGATGAGAACAAGCAGAGGCTTTTAGAGCTGTTAAAGATTTTGTTTATAAAAAATCTCGTTATAGAGGATAAAATGGAACAATTACAGAAGACGTATGGTATACTAATGGAGAAGGAGATAGATAAGGAGGTTATGGATATGTGCAACTTTAGCGATTTCATTGAGCAAAGAGGCAAGGAAGAGGGAAAAGTGGAAGCAACACTACTCCATGTAAAAAAACTGATGCAGAAAATCGATGTCAGTGCGGTGGATGCTATGAATATACTGGATGTTGAAGAAGACATACGGCCTACGGTTCTGCAATCTCTGCATCTATCCTAAAAAGCTATACCTACAGTAATTTTTAAAGAGCTGTATCATCTCAGCTCTTTTTTGTACCACTAAAATTTGTTTATTGTTTTTGCAATATCATGAGATAAGTTGAATCTGCAAGTGAAAGAGCTTATGGGAACAGCAGCTGGAAGTACTTTAAAACGTGTTAAACTGATAGCAGTCACACTTTGCAAACCTTTTATTCTTTGTTATGTATGCTTATAAAATCGGTATAGAACACGCTTCATTCTGAAAGCACATAAAGGATATAATATATGTTTTTTTCATTATGCATATTATTACGTAGGAAGGAGCGATATAAATAATGTGTAGAAACCGCCTGCTTATGTAAAGTAAAATTCAGGAAATTCACACAGACATTTTGACTTTCAAATACTTATAACTTATAATCGCATTGAACACGTATCAGAATAAAGAGGTGAAAACATGCGGAGAAAATCCAGGGTAGCAGACACATTGAAGCAGCTCTGTGCAGACATCAGCCTTTCTTCCATACAGGAAGGCTATGAGGGGGTCAGCGCACAGCAGCTATCCGATTTCATGGGGATGGATCGGGCGAATGTAAGTAAAGAACTGAATCAGCTTTTTCAGGAGAATGCAGTTATCAAGATCACCGGAAGACCGGTTTATTATTTCGACAGGGAACGCATGGAGGTCCTGCTGGCGCATTCACTGGAACGTTTTGCTGTTTCCTCTCTGCAGGAATATTTGCAGGAACGAGGAGAAGTGTATACCGAAAATGATTTTGATAAGCTGATCGGCAGTGATAAAAGTCTGAAGACGATGATCAACAAGGCAAAGGCGGCTATGATCTATCCGCCGTTTGGCCTGCATACGCTGCTGGTGGGACCAACAGGTGCGGGTAAGACGATGTTTGCGGAAATCATGTATCAGTATGCCAAGGATCATGGTGTACTGCAAAAGACTGCACCGTTTGTTATTTTCAACTGTGCCGAATATGCGGATAATCCACAGCTTCTGCTGGGACAGCTGTTCGGATATGTAAAGGGTGCCTATACCGGCGCAGACAGGGAAAGTGAAGGTCTGGGGGAAAAGGCACAAAACGGTGTCCTCTTTCTGGATGAAATTCACCGGCTGCCTCCGGAGGGGCAGGAAATGCTGTTCATGCTGCTGGACAAGGGAGAATACCGCAAGCTGGGAGCCAATGAAACTAGCAAGGATGCCAGAGTGCTGATCATCGCCGCAACAACGGAAAACCTGGAATCCAGTCTGCTTCAGACCTTTTTACGAAGGATACCGATGACGATCACCATGCCTTCTCTGGAAGAACGCTCCATTGAAGAGCGCTATGAGCTGATTGAAAAATTCTTCCGTCAGGAATATAACCAGGTCAAAATTCCTATTCAGGTTAAGGCCAAGGTCATGCGGGCTTTGCTGTCCTACGATTGCAAGGGGAACATCGGGCAGCTGAAGGCGGATATCCGCCTGCTATGTGCCAACGGCTTTCTGGAGCATATATCCCGTCAGGATAACGTGATTCGCATTACTTTGTCCTTACTGCAGGAGCATATCTATCACGGTCTTTTAAATTCCGGCAAGCAGAAGGAGGTTGATGATTTTCTGACGATGCATGATCAGGAGATCTTCGTCTATGATCAGGAAACAAAGCTGGAACACTATGATGGCGAGTTTTTGAATATTTATGAGGAAATGAACCGCCGTTTTCAGGATTATGAGGCAAAGGGCTTTGACAATGCAAACATCAACCGTCATATGCGCATGTATATCGAAACCTATATCAAAACCTTAAGCAATCAGATTGAGGAATCCGGGAGTGAAGCAATGCTTTACAAAATTGTACCGATTCATGTATATCATGCAGTAGAGGTTGCCCTGCAGCTGGCTCAGCAGCGACTTGGCTATCCGATTTCCAAAAAGGTGTATACGGCAATGGCGCTGCATATATCCGCACTGATGGAAAACAAGCGTAAGGAGCATGAGCTGAATGCAAACATCTACGACGTTCTCAGTGAAAATCCGAATGAATATCATGTGGCAATGGAAATCATGAGCTTCCTGCAGAAGGAGCTGGAAATTCCGTTTCCGCCGCAGGAAATCGTCTTCTTTACAATGTTTCTGTGTATTGAAAAGGATAAGCCGCAGGTAAACGGAGCGATTGCACTTCTTGCACTGGCACATGGAAACGGTGTGGCACGCAATATGGTGGATGTTGCCAACGCGCTGCTGGACACACGCCATGGTCATGCGCTTGATATGAGCCTGCATCAGAGTGTGGATGATTTTCTGGAAACGGTGACACGCAAAGTGAAGGAAATTGATGAGGGAAAGGGGGTGTTCATTCTTGTCGATATGGGCTCCCTGCTATCCTTTGGGGAAATCATTACACAGAAAACAGGAATTCCAACAAAGACAATCGATATGATATCCACACCGTTTGTACTGGAAGCTTTGCGGAAAACGATGCTGAGCGAATATACACTGGACGATTTGTATCGCGAGCTGCGAAGCTATACTCCGTATATCGGAAAGCTGTACTCCAAGGAAATCAAGCAAAAGGCCCTGCACCAGAATGTCATTGTAACGACCTGTCTGAGCGGCGAAGGGGCAGCGGTTAAGCTGGGAGAGCTGATTCGCTCCGCCATTCCTGCCATAGACGAATATCATATCGATATTGTTGCATGCAATACGGAATCCTTTAAAGAAAAGCATCTGGAAAATAAACGTATTCTTGCCGTTGTCGGTGCCAGAGATCTGCATCTGGAGGATACGCTGTACATTTCCAGTGATAAAATCATTCTGGAGGACGGTTTGGCAAAAATCGCACAAATCATATCCACAGCACTTGGGGTTGAAGACAGGGAGCCGGTTTCCTCCAATATCGTCATGAATAATTTTCTGAAGGAATCGCTTGTGTTCCTTGACCCGATAAAAGCAGATGATGTGATACGCAAATCCTTCCAGGTCATATCCAAAATGTGGGATATTGACGACTATAACCGGATACTGATTGGTTATATGATGCATGTCGGATGTATGATTGAGCGCTGTATTCGTGGTGCGGAGATGGAATATGATGCCTGTCAGGAACGTATTCAGCGAAATGAAAAGCTGTATCGTCTTGTCCGTACAGCGATGAAAATCATTGAGCGGGAATTTCAAATCCGCATCTCTGACACAGAAGTGGCTTACATCATGGATAACTTTGACACAGAATGACACACTAGCATACAGAGATGGAAAAGTGCTGATAAACAGGCACTTTTTTATTTTGGCATGGGACTTGCTAGTAAATGAGTGAAGGTAATAAGAAAGGAGTAAGTTATGGAGGATAATGTATGGGTCTTCGTCTGTACACATGGCAGATTCGGTGAAGAACTGATGAAATCCGCTGAGATGATTGCCGGTGAGGCAGAGAATGTATTTGCGTTTTCTCTGATGCCGGGAATGCAGCCGGAGGATTACAGAGCAATGCTGGAGAAGCAGCTGGAGAAGCTGGGTGATGGTAAGGTTCTGTGCCTGGTGGATCTGTTTGGCGGAACACCGTGTACGACATGTGCGATTCTGTCGAAAACATATGACATGCAGGTGATTTCCGGATTGAATCTGGCGATGTATATCGAGGTGACCTCACAAAGAAATCTTCGCCCTAGACAGGAGTTAGTTGAAGTAGGACTGGAAATACTGAGAGATAGTGGAAAAGATGTTATAAAATTGCTTAATGAGCGCAAATAAGGAGGTTTTTATATGGCTGATATAAATTTAGTGCGTATTGATTTTCGTCTGATACATGGTCAGGTAGTTACCAAATGGGTGAAACAGGCAAATGCAAATCGAATTATAATCGTTAATGATATGCTGGCTAAGGATGAGTTTTTAGCTAGTGTTTATAAAATGGCTGCTCCATCTAATGTTAAGGTAGATATTTTTACAGTAGATGATGCAATGGCTAAGTGGACAACAGATCAGTTCGGAGAAGGTAAAGTTTTGCTCTTATTTAAAAACGTTAGTGATATACGAAATCTTCAGAGGCTAGGCTTCCCTCTTCCTGAGGTACAAATTGGAGGGCTTGGTGGAGGTTCTGGTAGAATCAATACTTCCAGTGGAATCTCGTTTGATGCAAAGGATGTACAACTTTTGAAGGAAATGATAGCGGAAGGAAGTGATATTCACATACAGGTTGTACCAACACAGCAGAAATATGAAATAGAGAAAGTGATTGAAAAATTAGAGTTCAATGAATAGAGGAGGAAATGAATATGGATACTAGTTTATTGCTGATTGCAGCATTTTGTGGGATTTGGCAGTTTGTATCAACGACAGATTTTGGTTATACCCTGAGTGATACTCTGGGACAGCCTGTTCTTGTAGGTGCGCTTCTTGGACTTTTAACTGGACAGGTGGAGCAAGGTTTAATGATTGGGGGATCTTTAGAGTTAATGTATTTAGGAATCATTTATCCAGGAGGTACTGTTCCAGCGTGTGCTTCTAGCGCAGCATTGGTAGCTATTCCGATTGCACTCCGTACAGGGCTTGATGCACACGCAGCAACTGTTTTAGCAGTCCCTTTTGGAATACTGGGTTCTATACTATGGAACGTTAAATATTCAATCAACTCAACGTTTACTATTCGCGCACAAAAAAGCGTAGAAAACGGAAATTATGCAGCAGTTACACGTAATGCTTCTGTATACCCACTTATACTCACGTTCTTTCTAACTGCTATACCGATTTTTCTCGCTAATATACTGGCACCTACGCTCGTTGAAGGGGTAATCAATTCAATTCCAACATGGGCTATGCACGGTATTGAAGTAGCAGGCGGCGTATTACCCGCAATTGGTTTTGCAATGGCGGTGTATACAATTGGAAAAATGGAATTTCTACCATTCTTTGTAATTGGATATTTCTTAGTTATATACTTTGAAGTAGCTACAATGGGAGTTGCAATTTTCGGAACATGTATTGCTTTATTATATTTGTTCCTTAAAAATAAAAAAGAAAGGGAGGTGTAATCATGACAGCAGCAGTTAAGAAATCAAAGATTACAAAAAAAGAATTATTCAGAGCTTATAATAAATGGTATTGGCTGTGTGAAGTTTCACATTGCTATGATCGACTGCAGTCATTATCTTTCTGTGCCAGTATTCAAAATACATTACGGAAGCTATATCCAAATGATGAGGAGTATCAGGAGGCACTGCTTCGCCATTTGCAATTCTTCAATACGGAGGGAACTATAGGTTCTGTAATTCATGGTATTACGATGTCGTTGGAAGAAGAAAAGGCAGCAAATAAGGAAATTTCTGGAGAAATGATAATAGCTTTGAAAACTGGATTGATGGGCCCTGTAGCAGGAATTGGAGACACATTGATTTGGGGTACACTTAAACCTATATGTCTTGCACTTGCTACAACGATGGCTCTAAGCAACAATCTAATTGGTGCATTCTTCGTATTGTTATTTCCTTTGGCTGGATATTTCATTGGCTACTATATGTGCCGTCTGGGATATTCACTTGGCCGTAACGCTATCAGTAAGCTTATACAAAGTGGACTAATGAATCGAATAATTGATGCCTGCAGTATCCTAGGGCTAATGATGATGGGAGCGTTGTCTGCAAGTTTTGTATCACTAACAACAACGGCAGGTTTTAAATTGGAAAATAGTGATCCGATTTTACTTCAGAATATATTAGATGGTATTATGCCAGGGTTATTGCCTTTTGCTGTGATTACAGGTATTTATTTTTACATGAAGAAAAAAGGTACAAAGTATGGCGGTATCCTAATTGGTATTATTATTGCTTCACTTATACTGTCATTCTTTGATATAGTTTAAACAAGATCTTAAAAACTATTAAATTAGGGGAGATTTTATATGGAAATATTAAAAAAAAAGGTTAATTTATTTATAGATGAACACTTTGATCATCTGTGGAAGCTGGCCTCCTATATCCATGCAAATCCTGAAATTGCCTTTGAAGAGAAGAAAGCTGCACATGCGCTTTCTTCTTATCTGCAGGAGCAGGGATTTGCTGTGAAGACGGGAATCGCCGGTTTGGATACGGCCTTTCAGGCTGTGTTCAAAAAAGGAAACGGTCCAAGAATTGCCGTATTTGCGGAATACGATGCATTAAAGGGACTGGGGCATGCCTGCGGTCATAACCTGATCGCAACCAGTGCGCTAGGCTGTGCAGTCGCAGTAAAGCAGGTTCTGGAGAGCAGTGAGCTGGAAGGCAGCATCGAGGTATATGGAACACCTGCCGAGGAAGATGGCGGAGGAAAGATCATCATGCTTAAGCAGGGTGTATTTGACGGTTTGGATGCTGTTTTCCTGATGCATCCGACAAGTGCCATGGCAAGAATCGGAGGCGAATGTGCTTCCTTTACCGACTTTGAAATAGAGTACTTCGGTAAGAGTGCACACGCAGAATCCCATCCGGAAAACGGCATCAATGCACTGGATGCGGCGAATCTGTTTTATCAGGCAGTGGGACTTGCCCGGCAGCAGCTGCGTGATTCTATTCATATCTGCTGTATCATAGCGGAAAGTGAACGGGATATCGGACGCATTCCGGATTATGCAAGGCTGGAGGTGGAAATATCCACCATGCGGGCAAAGGATATCGAAACCACCAAACAGAAAATCATAAACATTGCAGAAGGCATGGCACTGGCCAGCGGCTGCAGGGTAAGCTATAAGGAAATACCGGGATATTACGGGCGTATGCCGAATGCGGTGCTCGCTGAGCTGTGCAGACAGGAAATGCTGGCACTTGGGGAGCCCATGATGGAGGGAATGCCGAGTGATGCGGGTGGAGAGGATCTGGGAAATGTTTCCCGTGTGATTCCCGCATGCAATCTCTATATGACACTGCTTCCGGAAAAGAAGATATCCGGCCATACCGATCAGTTTCGCGAGCTCGCAATATCCGATGCCGGCAAACACTGTCTTGATATTTCCAGCAAGGCAATGGCAAACAGTATTCTGACGCTGTATCAGAACCCGAAGCTGCTCAAGCAGGCCAAGGAGGAATTAAAGCGCCGTCAGGAAGAGGAGGCTCGCTATGAATAATATCGGAGTATACGGACTGGGCGTCATGGGACAGTCGCTGGCACGCAATATCATGCAGCACGGCTTCTCTGTATCTGTATACAATATAGAAACAGAAATCACAAAGCAGTTTACACAGAAATATCCGAAGCTTTTCGGATATGAGTCACTGGAAGCCTTTGTCAACAGCCTTGAGAAACCGCGTAAAATCATCCTAATGGTAACGGCAGGACGTGTGGTGGACAGTGTCATTGCATCCTTGAAGCCACTGCTTGCGAAAGGGGATATACTGATAGACTGCGGGAATTCCTATTATGAGGATACACAGCGCAGAATGCAGTCCCTGCAGCAGGATGGATTTTATCTGATAGGAAGCGGTGTTTCCGGTGGAGAAAAGGGAGCCTTGCATGGTCCCAGCATCATGCCCTCCGGGGAATACAGGGCCTATTACGAAATTGCGGACATCTTTACTGCAATCGCTGCCAAAAATGAAGACGGCACAGCCTGCTGTACCTATATCGGAAAAGAAGGCTCCGGCCATTTTGTGAAGATGGTGCATAATGGTATTGAATATGCCGATATGCAGCTGCTTGCGGAGCTTTATGCAATCCTGAAAAGGCTGTATCCAAAGGATCGTGCCGCTGTGCAAAAGGCATTTCATCAGCTGAATCAGCATAATCTTGCCTCGTATCTTCTGGATATCACAGAGGATATCCTGCAAAAAAAGGAACAGGAGGAATGGCTGCTTGACAAGGTGCTGGATGTCGCAAAGCAGAAGGGAACCGGGAAATGGACAGCATGTGTTTCTCTGGAATACGGTGTTCCTGTGCCAAGCCTTATAGAGGCTGTGGAAGCAAGATTTCTTTCTTCCATGAAAGCCCAACGGCTACAGGCGGAACAGTGCTATGCAGGTACACAGGATGAAGAAACCGGCAATGAGCAGCTGGCTGCTGATCTGTATAAGGCGGTGCTGCTGGCAAAAACGAGCATCTATGCACAGGGCTTTTCCCTCATAGCTGCCGTGAATGCGCAATGCGGCTACCATATTGATACCAAGCAGCTTGCGGTGATATGGCAGAATGGCTGTATTATCAAATCAGAGTTCTTAAAGGATATATATCAGGCCTATGACAAGGATGCAAACCTTACAAATCTGCTTGTATCCGATCAGTTTACAGAGTATGTGAAACAGGGCAGAGAGGATTTACAGCGCATCATCAGCTTCGCTCTGCAAAAGGGCTTGTATATACCGGTTTTATGCAGTGTGATGAATTATGTCAATGGCTACACCACGGCAAGTCTGGAAACGAATCTGATACAGGCACAGCGGGACTGCTTTGGTGCACACACCTATGAGCGTGTGGATCAGGCAGGGGTGTTCCACAGTGACTGGCTAAAGTAAATGCGGAAGCATTTTCTGATATACGGCATGCTTACTCAGTGTGAATAGAAAAAGGAGAATCCAACCTGTTGTGTATACCAATAGATTTGGATTCTTTATGCTGTTTGTGGATGCTTGCAATAAGGCATGCGTATATCTTCCTGCTGTTAGATGGATGTGCAGGCTTGAATAAGCGGCGGTCTTTAAATGCTTATATAGATCGTCTGCCCGCTCGAAGGATTCGTTATGAACCCTTCATTTTTTTATATGCGGCAGGGAATTGTGAACGCCTGTTACTGTTGGCATAAGGATCATCATAGAAATACACCAGACGATACGGGATACCCTGATAAGACTGCAATGGCCTGTAATTACAAACGCTTTTATAAATTATAAATTTCGACAGATAACGACATCGGTTTACTTCTGGACAGATTTAAATTATTGTTAGTGTGTGGAATCAGAGAAATGGATGGAGGGAATTTTATGATGGATACATTGACAAAGGAATTATACGAAGAGGTTACAAATCTTTTGCATGACATGGGAACACCCGCACACATCAAAGGACACTATTATCTGCGCAGCGCTATCCTGGAAGTTTATGCTCATCCGGAGCTATTAAAGAATATGATGAATGGCTTATATGCAACGATAGCTGAGGCTTATGATACGACGCCTTCCTGTGTGGAGCGCAGTATCCGCAATGCCGTAGAGGCAACGCTGGATCGCGGGGATGTGGACTTTCTGTATTCCGTGTTCCGTAATACGATCAGTAAGAATAAAGGTAAGCCGACCAACCGGGAATTTATTATGATGGTTGTGGATGTCCTGCGGGTTCGGCATATGTAGCCTGCTTTGTGCTACTGGCAGAATGTATGGCTGCAGTGCGGGATGCCTTATTACAGAGAAGCTCAGAATGTACAGTAAGCTGTTTTTGTAATGCCTCACCGCTTTGAAACACAGATATAGGCTGATAGAGATACCATTGCTTGATAGCATATAGAGTTTACAGGCTGTCATAGACTGCTGTTGTTTCAGCGATCAGCGCCTAACAGCGCATGCTGCTTTGGTGAATCGTATCTGTTTTTCCTGACGGATTTAGAAAATAAAGGAAAAGCGGCTTGACTTATTTGGATTTGCAGGTATCATATAAGAAGAAACGCGAGGAAAAGTGTGCAATACGTAACATGACGTATTGGATGCTTTTTTGTATTCGGAATAGAAAGGATACCTGCATGTTTGTAAAGATAGGAAAAGCAGGAGTAAAGGGATGAAGCTGTGAGATTAACGGTAGATGATATTAAGCGACAGACAAAAAGTGAAACAAAGCTGATCAAGGCCAGAAAGGTTCAACAGGAAAACCTGATCAAAAAAATATATATAGCAAAAACGCAGAGTGAGTATCACGTAGAGGCACGGATGGAAACATTGAGTGGAAAGTTTTATGCGACACTGCAGTTTACATTAAATGCGGAGAGTGATGTGGATTATTATTTCTGCAGCTGCAAGCGAACAAAAATATGCGAGCATCTGCTTGCCGTACTGTATCAGATTCATGATCTGCAGCCGGAGAAGTTCCCATATTCCTATGAACGGAAAGAGGAAGAAATCGCCGTACAGCCGGCTGCACAACTTCCGTTGCTTCAGCAGAGTCCATCACCAGTTAAGAAAGAGAAGCAGAGGACTTCTGCAGAAAAGGAAGCAGTACCTGTAAAAAAGGGCAGATTGCAGATGGAAATTTTGAAGGAGCATCAGAACATCGAGGCGATGGTGAAGGAGAATACCCGCCGCAGAGAGCTGATGAAGCAGTTTGCGACCTCCAGTCATATTCTGCAGGAGAGCAAGGTCTATTATCAGGAGCTGCAAAACCGTGAGCATGTGGAAAAGGTGCATCTGTTTGTGGAAGCTGAGGTCACTGACCAGCAGCATATGTATATCGCACTGAAAATCGGAGACCGGAAATGGTATACCATCAGCAGTCTTGCGGATTTCTTTGAGCGCCTTGCCCAGCAGACCTATGCACAATATGGTATGTCTCTGGCGTTCACCCATTCGATAAACCGCTTTGATGAAGACAGCCAGGATCTGATCCGCTTTCTGAAAAACTGCTTTTATGAGGGAAAGACGCTGGTATCCAATCCGAGTGTTATGGAGATTCCTCCGCTGTATATGGATGAGTTTTATGAGCTGCTGGGGCGCCTTCCACAGCGCTATCGCAACATTCAGATGAAGGATAAACGACAGCTGCTGGACATCCGCGTAAAGAGTGAGGAGGATTTTGTTCTGCTTACCTTCCGCAACTGGTCGCTGCTGAAAAGCGGTATTCGGGGACGGCATCACTTGTACCGCATGCAGGATGATACGCTGTACCGCTATCGCTTTGATGAACAGGGGAAGTGTCTGGAGCTGATTGATTCCCTGAGTGAGCAGCAGCTGTATGTGCGCAATGAGCAGTTTGCGGATTTCTATAAATATGTTCTAAGTGAAATCCGTGATTATGCGAATATGTATGGAATCGCGAAGTATGCCTATACGCTGGAGCCGATCGGACTGGAGCTGTATGGGGATATTGATGAGCTGGGAAGGGTGTATTTTCAGCTGGATGTTCTGTATGAGGATGAACGGATACCGGGCTTTCAGGATGAGCAGGAATATCTGCCGCTGCGCCAGGAGATCGTTGAAAATTTCATAAGGCAGTATGCGGATATCATACAGCCGAAGGAGCATTGCGCGCTGTTTCATGATGTGAGTGAAACCCTGCTGGAGTTCATGCGGGACGGCCTTCCGTTTCTGTCGGGATATTGTGAGATTTTTGTCAGTGATGTATTGAAGAATATGAATAAGAAGCATGTGGTTAATCTGCAGGCAGGGCTTCGCCTTGCGGGTAACCTTCTGGAAATTGATTTACACAGCCGTGATATTCATAAGGAGGAGCTGCTGGATGTGCTGCGCGCCTACCGCAGGAAAAAGCATTTTTATCGGTTGAAAAACGGGAAGCTGCTGAATCTGAAGAGTGATCAGCTGGAGGAACTGGATACGATGATGCAGGAGTTTCATATCGAGGATGAACAGCTGCAACAGAACTGCATACAGCTGCCGGGATATCGTCTGTTCATGCTGGATGCATTCACAAAGGGAAGTGACTCCATTGCCTTCCATAAAGAGGATGTCTTACAGAATATACTGAACTCCTTTCAGCAGATCAGTACACAGGATATTGAAATACCACAGCGCTATAATGAGCTTTTACGTGATTATCAGAAGGATGGCTTTCGCTGGCTGAAGCTGATGCACCGGTATGGCTTCGGAGGTATTCTGGCGGATGATATGGGTCTTGGAAAAACGTTGCAGGTCATTGCCTTTCTGGAAAGCGAAAAGCAGGCAGGCCGCACCAGCATTGTCGTTGTGCCGAGCAGTGTGCTGTATAACTGGGAGGATGAGGTGCGTAAATTTGCAAGTGATTTAAGGGTTTGCTGTATCACAGGCTCTCAGGCAAAGCGGGAGGAGCTGATCCGCAGCAGTATGGATATGGATCTGCTGATTACCTCCTATGATTATCTGAAGAGGGATATCGGCTATTATGAAAGCCGGACATTCTTCTATAAGATTCTGGATGAGGCACAGTATATCAAAAACCAGCGGACGATGAATGCGACAAGCACGAAGCGTCTGAAGAGCCATCATGCACTGGCTCTGACAGGTACACCGATTGAAAATTCACTGGCTGAGCTGTGGAGTATTTTTGACTTTCTGATGCCGGGCTACCTGTTTGATTACCGCTATTTCTCCCATCATTTCGAGAAGGATATCGTTCTTGGAAAGCATAAGGAGAAGCAGGAGCAGCTGAAGAAAATGGTACAGCCGTTCATTCTGCGAAGAGTGAAGAAGGAGGTGCTGAGTGAGCTGCCTGAAAAGACGGAGACAACGCTCAGTATCGCCTTTGATGAGGCAGAGGAAACAATGTATATGGCGAATCTTGCACAGGTCAACAAGGAGCTGCAGCAGGAGCTCGATCTGGTGAAGACCAATCGGTTCCAGGTTTTGGGAATGCTGATGCGCTTACGGCAGATTTGCTGTGACCCGCGTCTTGTGTATGAGGAGGTATCGCAGCCTTCCAGTAAGCTGAAGGCCTGCATGGAGCTGGTGAGCTCTCTTGTGGAGAATGATAAGTCCGTGCTGCTGTTTTCCAATTTTACCTCCATGCTGGATTTGATTCAGGTTGAGCTACAGCATCTGCATATACCGTATTTCCGAATGGATGGAAGTACCGGTAAGGAGGAGCGACGGGAGCTTGTACAGAAGTTTCAGGATAAGGAAAAGAAGGTGTTCCTTATTTCACTGAAGTCCGGGGGTACCGGTATCAATCTGACAGCTGCGGAGGCAGTGATTCATTATGATCCCTGGTGGAATGTTTCGGCGGAGAATCAGGCGAGTGATCGGGCATATCGCATCGGTCAGAATTCCCGCGTGCAGGTGTATAAGCTGATTATGCGCAATACCGTGGAGGAGCGTATTCAGCATTTACAGCAGATGAAAAAGGAGCTTGCGGATATTTTCGTGGAAGAGAATGAGACGAATATCATGAGGATGGATAAGGATCAGATTCTGGAGCTGTTGAAGGTGAGTGGCTGAACGGGGAAAGCCAGTGTATAACCAAAAATGAAGGGAAGTCTTCACTCTCGTTGATCAGAAAGTTTCCTGTAAGAGATAGAGATTTACGGAATGCTTTAATACAATGGCAATTTTATAGAAAAAGGGAATTCATGTACGCAAAGTATCTCTGAATTCTCTTTTTTGCTGTTCGGATTTGAATTAGACAAGAGGCGGGATGCAGTATATGTGCAATCAGCTCTGGTTTATGAAATTTCTTGGATTTTTATGGTACAGGATTTCTTTTTGCTTGTTGGAGCTGATGTGGGTGTAGATCTGCGTGGTAGTGAAGCAATTTTTGATAACAGTAAGCGTATAATCTCATTTTTATGCACTGTAAATTGAAATTTTGAGTTATATAATATATTTGTAAGTAAACTGCCAGTATCCATAATTTGTGTTTCTGCAAAAGCAATATCTATTATCGGTAAATCATAAAGATTTGCTATCAATAATTTACATTGAAATTTTATATAAGATTTTGAATTATTCCCATAAACACTACATTTATAAGCAATTTCAAAATTGAAAAACATTTATTTTACCACGAATTTACCACGATTGAAGAGCCTTGATATGACAATATAAACCACAAGGGAGATAGCACATGAAATGAAACTGTGTATCTCCCTTTTTCATACCACTTGACTACTTCTCTCTGATTTCAAACCTTAAAATGGCTTTCATCATTTCTGTATGAATTCGACCTTTTAATTCTTCATCAACCTGCATATTTACAGTACCATTTGCATGATAGCATGGACGCAAGCATACTTTAGAGATATAAGCGTTGTAAAAGTCTAAAATTCCTCTGACTGCCTTTTCATCTCCATTAGACGCTCTGCAAATAAGGTCGTAAGAGGGATAACCATAATCTTTTTTCATTTTTCCTATTCCATTTCATTCAATAACTTCTGTAATTTTCTTAGTCCTCTATCCCGTCTGCTATTGATAGCTGAACGTGATACATGATACAATTTTGAGATTTCTCTGTCGTTCATGCCTTGAAAGAAATACAACAAGATAGCATTACGCTGTTTCTCTGTTAATTCTTTCAACGCTGTACTTAATTCTTCATCAGCTACATAAATTACAAAATGCATAACTTGAAACGATACATAATCACAAGAATATTCATCACTCATACCATATTCAATTTGCTTCATTTCAGGCAATTCACAAAATAGTATTTCATGTTTTGAACGCCTAGCAATCTGTCTTCTATGACTTGATAATGCACCTTTAATGACAATCATCATCAAAGCATTAAATTGTAATCTGACGATATGCTCGGAAGAAGAGGTTCCCATAATCTCACCTCCTTTCTGCAAGAGCTAAACTATACAAACGGAATATTTCATAGCGAAAATATTTGTTTATAACTTCTGAAAATGCAGAAAAGAGGTATATAAAAAGCCCGTACAAAACATATAGTCTGTACGAGCTAATTAAAGTGATATTTTATTGTATATCTTTTCCTGCAAGCCTAATTATATCTGCTGTTCCTGCGATATTTCATCATAAGAGACTGATAGACAGCTCCGTTATCACGAAAAACATAGTCACAAAATTCTTGAAGCTGTTCTTTGGAATAGAGGTCAAACGGAAGTTCAAATAGTTTCTTTTCTACTGTATTCTTGATGTAGGGTAAATCTGAAATATAAGAACACTCCGTTTCAATCTTCATGTCCTCAAAAATATCTCTGTCCATAAAATTCCCCGCAGTCTTTATCTGCTTTTGCGTGATTTCCTTACTGTGAATACGCCAGCCAGCAGACCAAGAGATACGAACATGAGCGCAAGCCATGTTGTCATATTCGTGCTGTCACCAGTTTTAGGGCTGTTAGACGTTGTCTGTTTATCTGTACTTGCTGGTTTCTTATCCGTATCCGTTGCAGACGGTTTCTTGTTATCATCTATTGTTGGCTTTTGTGTGTCTTTTCCCTTGACAGTAACAGTGATTGTTTTTGTAGAAGAAGCTCCTTTACTATCTGTAACTTTGTATATTACTGTATATGTTCCTGCTTTTGAAGTATCTACATCATTGCTTAATACTTCCACTTTTTCTGTAATATCGCCATCCTCTTTATCCGAAGCGGTAACACCATCTAATGGATTGAATGTATCGCCAACTGTCAATGTCTTATCACTTGCATTGATTGTTGGAATTGCGTTTAATTCTTCCATAGGAATCGGGCATACTATACTTTCCCCATTAACAACCTCATAATGATTGGTATCATCTGGTGTAAATGTCCATTTATATGCTTTTCCTGATTCTACTGTTTGATTTCCATCTTCCCATGTGAATGTTCCTGCAACGGTTTCTCCAATCTTATTTTTCATTGTTCCGCTCAGTTGAACTTCCAATAAGGATTTTCCGCTTTCAATGACATCAAATACAGGATTTCCTGTCGGTTTACCCTTAACAATACTATAACGGCGTGATACATAGCTATAAGTCTTTGTATCTTTGTTGTAACCATTTATCACAAATGAATATACTCCTAATTCTCTAGGTGCAATTTTTTCTAAAGCCTCTTTTGTTAGTTGGTCATTTGTAACTTGTTCTATGTATGAACCGGCAAACTTTGTATCTTCAGCTACTGCATGGAAATGAACCGTGAATTTTGTAATCGTGTTACTTGTATTCTTTCCTTTTGTATATAAAGTTGTCAAGTCTTTTGTGGTAGGCACTACTCCTTGTCCTGTATATTCATAAACCTGTTCTTCAAAGATTTTTAATGGTTCACTTTCCCCTTCAAGATACATGTCTACTTCGTTCATTCCTTCTTCATAACAAGCAACAAATAATGTGATTGTATCTCCTTGTTGCCAATTTGTCCCTATTGTAGTGAAACGATAGTTTGGATTCTTTAGTTTCATTTCTACACGAATACTATGAGGATTTCCATTTTCATCAACAGTTGGATGAATTGGTAAAGTATCAGTAGTAATTTTGTTATTACTAACATCATTTACATAGGTATATTCCACATCGCCGTCTGCTCCCATACCAGGGTTAAGCGTAATCTTTGGCTTAGAAGTATCTGCTTCATAACCGGATTCTCCTTGTTTCTCTTTTACCGGATAGAATCCTAAAATATCACTGATTTTAGGCGCTGTTCCGTCTTCATTTAATGAATATACAATATATGGTCGACCGTCTTCTGTTTCATCTGGTGAACCATAGATAATTCTCATAGGAGTTACTTCTACATTGACCGTGAAAGTTGCTGTGCCACCGCTTGCCGTGCTCGCTTTAGCTGTTAAGGTGGTTTTACCTGCATTGACAGTTTTTATTTCTCCGTTTTTGACTTTCGCAACAGATTCATCTGCGGAAGTCCATTCGGAAAGCGTAACTCCTGAAACTGTCGGAAGTTCCTTAGTAGAGCCATATTCCATGGAAATGCTTTGGTCTTTCAGTTCAATCCACTTTGCGTAGTAGTACGTATTGTAGTTCAATTTTTCTATTGAATCTCCGTTCAATTCTTTATTTTCATACCATCCATCAAAGGCATATCCACTTCTGTCTGCTATGAGTTTACCTTCTTCATTTACTGTCTCTGGTCGGATATGTCCACCATTTAGACTCACTATATATCTCTCTTCAGCTTTAATATTTTTTTCTGCATCACTTGGTATACTAATAACATTAGTATCTACACTGAAATCTACTTTACTTTGAGAATTTGTGGTTTTATCTGTTAAAACCTCATGAACATCTATATTGTCCATTTGAATAGGAGAGACATCTGTATTTTTCAACTTTGGTATAGTTGTCTTTGCACCTTTTAAATTTGCAGTAGTTCCCTGTATGTTAACATCTATCTTAACATCTGATATTACAGGTGTGAGACCAATTGAATTAGAGCGATAATCCTCAAAAATCAAATAACTCCAAGCGTGATGAGTAATATTTACGGTACTGTCTTTGATAACAACATCTTTTATTACTGTATCCATTCCAATGCCAGGCATCAACATTCCTGTATAAGCAAATGGTGTCATTTCACAGTCAGTGACTGTTACATTTTCAAGCATACCTGTTAATATTTCACTAGCAATAAACCCACCTTTCCAAGCACCTCTTTCGCTCTTGTACGTAGAATTACTAATAGTGATATTTCTATGCATCCCTTTAATACACGCTGCAAATATTCCCGAGTATTTAGCAGCTGAGCTAATTCCTGTTATACAACTATTATCTACTGTGATATTTTCAACCAACATACTGTCTTTTTTTGTTGCGTACGATTGTCCATACAAAGCTCCTGCCCCATCTGCATGAATTGTAAAGCCTTCTAATTTAAGATTATAGATATGAGCATTATCTCCTGGTGCAGCAAATAAACCATTATACCAATAGCCAGCAGGTCGTTCTATTTTTATATTTTTTACAGCATAATCATCACCATTAAAGTCCCCTTGAAATTGGTCACCACTAAAATAAGAAGTTTTATTGTTATGGCCTATTGGAGTCCATCCCCAGCCATTGTTATAGAAAGCACCATTTTCTTGATAATCTTCATCTGTGAAAACGATATCGTTTACTAATTTGAAATAACCTGTAATTGTAGTCACATTTCCTTCTGTATGGGTATGTGTACGAACTTTATCTAATTCTGCTGTAGTAGAAATCAAATGTGGATTATCTTTTGAACACTGATTACATTCCTCCCATACTTCTCTATCGGTCAATCCATATTTAGAATGTTGGCTATCGCCTACATTCTCTTCTGTTTTTGTGTTCAAATCATCTTTGCTCGTTGTGTCTGTATCTTTAGTACCGTCTGTCATTGTATCAGCTTCATCTGATATATCTTCTGTATTATAAGCTACATTTTCCTGTGCGAAAGCAAGATTAGACTGTACACCAAAGCCCATACATAAAACAAGAACGCAGGCAAGTATGCGTTTTAATTTTTGCTTCATCTTATTTCTCTCCTTTTTGATTTTTCATATTTATGGAAGTTTTAAACCAGATAGGACAAATCCTGTACTTCCATGAGCTGGTGTTTCTCTGGCTTGCACTTCCGATTTCTCATTATGAGAAATTCTTGTTTTGCCGTTATCTCGTTTTCTCCCCCCCTTTTCAATGTAGTTTAGGATATTCACATTAGGATAAAAGGATTAAAATGTCAGAAGTGTGCATGGCACAAAAAGCAGACTTTTTGTGCCGTGTGTGTTATCATTTAGTATAGGATAGTTTTGGATAAAAATAGCTGTTTTACACTTAAATCAGTACAAAAAAACAAAGTTTAGAAGTGGTGTAGAAAGTCTGCATTTTGGTCCAAAAAGTCTACTTTTTATGCCTTTTCATGTTGGTAACGGACTATCCACCTCGCAAACGTAGTGTGGTGAGTGTTTAGTCGACGTCCACCCTCGCGCATACTAATTTCTCCAATTTCCCACAGTTGGTAAATTTCTTCGAATTGCTCTGGAAAATCATGTTTTGGTCGTCCAAATTGCACACCTTTTTCCTTTGCGATACGTATTCCTTCTGCCTGTCTTTGTTTTGTGTTTTCTCTTTCTATCTGCGCTACATAGGAAAGTATCTGCAATACCAAATCTGCTATAAATTTTCCTGTAACGCCATTCACTTGATTTCTGGTATCAAGCAAAGGAAAATCCAGTACAATCATATCAATGTCTTTTACTCTTGTTAGATAACGCCATTGTTCTAGTATTTCATCATAATCACGTCCCAGACGGTCTATGGACTTAATGTAAAGCTCATCGCCTGCTTTCAGCTTTCTTATCAGCCTTTGATAATTCTTGCGTATAAAATCCTTTCCTGATTGTTTATCAATATACATCTGTTTCTTTGTCAGTCCAACTTCCTGCATGGCTTCCACCTGCCTTGCGATATTCTGGTCTTTGCTTGAAACTCGGATATATGCGTATTTCGCCATATTAAATTCCTCCTTTGTCTATTATCCACAAAGAAGATTATAATCAAGGTATTACTCTAAAAGATGAATGAAAGGCAAAGGACAGCGTGCAGACTTACAAAAAATGCACGCTGTTAAAAATCTATTCTACAATCTTCCAGTTACTATCCTTATGTAGCACAAGCTCAAACTGCGATACCTGCATTGCCTTCGTCTGATTTACCATAAATCACATTTTATCCCTTTCTTTCTCTTGATTAACCAGCACAGAAAAGAAAAAGCCCTGTCAAGAGCTTGCCACCATTGGTGGTGCTTTGCACTCTTGATCGGGCTTTTTGTTTGCTGTATCTTCTCACAAGAGGAAAAAGATTACTCGTCCTCATCATCAAAATGGTTATTCCTTAATACTTCCCGTAACAGTTCTATATCTTCTTTTGAGTTGGGATTTATCCGTTTCACGAATTGAAAAGGTGTTTTATACTTATGTCCCTCTATGCTTTCCCCAAACATATCCATGCTGTATAAATCGTCATATCGGTCTAACAATCTTTGAAACTTCAAATGCTGGATAAATTCTTTGATTGGGTAAAGGTCGTCTGCCTGTATGTTATTTCCGTTGATGTAGTCGGTAATATATTCCCGTAACTTTTCTAACTCATATTCCAGCCATTCTTCCTCACTGTCAAAAAAGTTGTCATAATGCCCGTGTTTCAGTTCTGTATTTAGGAGTTCTTCAGCTCTTAGAAACTGACAGACTTCCTTTTCAGCCTGATTGATATATTTCCATTCCCCCGACAACAGTTCATTTGGTGTTACGTCCAACACTTCCATTATCTTTTCCAACGTATCATAGGCAGGATAATTCAACCCTCTTTCAATCTTGGAAAGGCTCTGCATATTGATACCGATTTTGTCCGCAAGCTCCTGTTGTTTCATTCCTCTGAATTTTCTTATGGTCTGTATATTATTTCCTAAATGGCTTATTTTCATCGCATAACCCTCCATATCTCGTTATATCTTCACTGTTATAAGTCTATCACGCTTAATATAGTTTGTAAAGGCAAAAAAATATATTGACAAATAAGTATGCAAGAATTACTATGTGTTTGCAAATGATTAAGCACAACAGAATGAAATATAAAACCATTTAAAAAGTAAATCCTATCTGATTAAACCCGTAGATATGAATATCGGTTGATATGGCATGGTTAGAAAAGGAAAAACAGGGTTTGCAGACAAAGCATTGCAGGACTGCTGGCGTGCGTCAGCAACAACGCCATGACGGCTCTGCCGTCAAAGGACGGAAATGCTTTGTCTGCTGGCGAGCCTGCGAGCCTTACCTGTGCCCCCGTTATCTAACAGGGGGGCACTATTTCACAAAAGACAAGTAAAAAAACATACAACCCCAAAGCTGTAAGACGTAATGAGAAGTTTTAAGAAGATAGTGCATATCACACCTTTTGAAAGTTAGTTTACAGGTATTTCAAGGCTATTGTGGGATTGGAGGAATATAATGAACAACTTAGAATTTGCACTTGAAATGAAGAACAAGCGTCTTGCCAGCGGTCTTTCGCAAGGAGAGCTGGCAAGTCTTACCCATGTATCAAGATATAGTATCAACCGCTTTGAGAACGGAAAAGCCAACGCCAGCAAGGAAACACAAAATATTATCCTGCGTTGTCTGAATTATTATATCTGCGATAAGCCTTTTTATCTGCTCGTTGATTATCTGTCTGTCCGTTTTCCAACGACTGACGCATTGGAAATTATCCGAAAGGTGCTTGGCATGAAAGCAGATTATTTTATCCATTATGACTATGGGTATTATGGCTATAAAGAGCATTACGCCTACGGAGAAATCAAGGTCATGGCTTCTGATGATGAACACATGGGCGTATTTTTGGAATTAAAAGGAGCAGGCTCACGCAATATGGAATACGTCTTACAGGCACAGAACAGGGATTGGTATTCATTCTTAAACCGTTGTCTTGACTGTGGTGGTGTTATCCGACGTTTTGACTTGGCAATCAATGATATGTGTGGTCTGCTGGATATTCCTGTCTTGTCTGAAAAATACAGAAATGGCGGTGCTGATTGTCGCTGTAAAAACTATGAAAATGTGCAGGGTGGCAAACTAAGCGGAAAAAATCGTAATTTAGCAGGCACACTCTATATCGGCTCAAAGACAGGCACGAAATATTTCTGCCTGTATGAGAAACAAAAGGAACAGGCAATGAAAAAGAAGCATACGGATATTATCAATCGTTTTGAAATTCGTCTGCGTGGTACAAAAGCAGTACAGGCAGTTGAGGAATTGTTGCTGACGTATAACCCTCATGGGCTGGTGTTTTATCTCATTACCAATTTTGTGGAATTTCCCGACTATCCATTGTGGGAGATATTCATTTCCCATGACAATCTACCTTTTGAAATGAACCCTGTACCCGTCAATATGGAACGCACTCTGCAATGGCTGGAAAAACAGGTCATACCGTCCATCGTGATGATAGAAGAAATCGACAGGCTGACAGGCTCAAACTATATGAAAATGATTGATGAAGCTACACACCTTTCCGAAAAGCAGGAAATGATTGTGGAACAGATGTGTA